>Ga0208645_1000030_pt1 | contig 284466 bp, 232 predicted proteins | sample VirMetDEL_Sep_01_FD_184519 | JGI IMG/M metagenome (GOLD analysis project Ga0208645, IMG submission 184519) | Aqueous microbial communities from the Delaware River and Bay under freshwater to marine salinity gradient to study organic matter... | ecosystem: Environmental > Aquatic > Marine >...
GCTGTCATACGGCCGAGTCTGCAGTCGGTTGCTGCACCAGACGCTCGACGAAAAACTCCAGATGGCCACGGGGATTGGCCGGCAGCGGCCAGGTGTCAACCTTCTGAGCTATCGCCTTGAACGCCAGGGCGCACTTGGAGCGAGGGAAGGCTTCATACACAGCGCGCTGCTTCTGTACGGCTTTGCGCACGCACTCGTCATAGGGCACGGCACCGACATACTGCAGGGCGACATCGAGGAAACGATCCGTCACCTTGGTCAGCTTAGCAAAGAGATTGCGCCCTTCCTGCGGACTGTGGGCCATGTTGGCCAGTACGCGGAAACGACTGATGCCGTGATCGCGGTTGAGCAGCTTGATCAGGGCGTAGGCGTCGGTGATCGAGGTGGGCTCGTCGCACACCACCACGAGGATTTCCTGCGCGGCGCGGACGAAGCTGACCACTGCATCGCCGATACCGGCGGCGGTGTCGATCACCAGCACGTCGAGATTCTCGCTGATATCGCTGAAGGCCTGAATCAAGCCGGCGTGCTGCATTGGCGTGAGGCTGACCATGCTCTGCGTACCTGAAGCCGCTGGCACGATGCGCACACCGCCCGGCCCTTGCAGCAGCACGTCACGCAGGTCGCATTCGCCCGCGATCACATCGGCCAGGGTGCGCTTGGGCGTCAGCCCCAACAGAACATCGACGTTGGCCAGGCCAAGGTCAGCGTCCATCAGCATCACCCGACGGCCAAGATCGGCCAGGGCCATGGACAGATTGACCGACACGTTGGTCTTGCCGACGCCACCCTTGCCGCCAGTCACCGCAATCACCTGTACGGGATGCATACCCATGTTCTCTTTACACCTTGTCTAACTTCGACTGGCCATCAGGCCGTTCACTCCCACGCCCACGCATGAGAGGGTGCAACATCCTCGCCGCTTCAGCCGGTTCGCTGCGCCGGGTTGTGGTAGAGGCCGGCGAACATCTGCGCCATGGCATCTTCACTCGGCTCCTCGGCGGCTTGCAGGCCTACTGCCCGGCTTACCAACTGATGACTGCGCGGTACTTGCAGATCGTCCGGAATTCGCGGCCCGTCTGTCACATAGGCTACCGGCAGTTGCTGGCCTATAGCCAGACCTAAAACCTCGCCCAGGCTCGCGGCCTCGTCCAATTTCGTCAGTATGCAGCCTGAAAGGCCACAACGCTTGTAACTATGGTAGGCCGCCTTGAGCACTTGGCTCTGACTTGTTGCCGCCAGTACCAGATAATTCTTCGCCTTGATCCGCGCCGAGGCCAGGCTTTCCAGTTGCAGACGCAGCGCCGGATCGTTGGCCGGCAAGCCGGCGGTATCGACCAGTACCACGCGCTTCTTCGCCAGCGGCGCCAAAGCCTGCAGCAGAGACTGACCCGGATCGATCTGGGTCACCGATACACCGAGGATGCGCCCTAGAGTCTTGAGTTGCTCCTGCGCGCCAATACGGAAGCTGTCCATGCTCACCAGAGCGACCTGTTGCGAGCCGTACTTAAGCACGTAGCGCGCTGCCAGCTTGGCCAGGGTGGTGGTCTTGCCCATGCCTGCCGGGCCGACCAGGGCGATGACACCACCCTCCTCCAGCGGCTCGACCTTGGGCGTCTTGATCGCGTGAGCCAGATGCGCGAGCAGCATGCGCCAGGCCTGACGCGGCTCGGCAATGCCGGCCACCTTGCCCAGTAGCGCCTGAGACAGCTCGGCGGACAAGCCCATGCGTTGCAGGCGACGCCACAGATTGGCCTGTTGCGGGCGGCGATTCTGTAGCTGGCCCCAGGCGATGGAACCCAGTTGTACTTCAATCAGCTCACGCAAGCCGTGCAGTTCGAAACGCATGGCATCCAGCGCACGCGGATCGACCGCAGGCGTGGCAGGCGCGGAGGCCTCGAGCGCACGTTGCGGCTTGACCGGGGTCGCAGGCAGCTCGGGTGCCAGCAGCGATTCGTTGGCGAACAGCTGACGGTCCTTGCCGGCATCCTGTTCGGCACGGGTGGTCAGTTCGGCCTGAGCGCTGGCGATGCGCGCCTGAGTCTTGCGCAACTCGGCTTCCAGCGCCGGGTTCGGACGTACCGGTGTCGGCGCCTGGTAGTCCAGCGCAGCAGTCAGCTCGACGCCACCGGCGACTCGGCGATTGCCGATGATCGAGGCGTCAGCGCCCAATTCGTCACGCACCAGTTTCATGGCGGTCCGCATATCGGCTGCGAAGAAGCGTTTGACCTGCATGACCCTTTACCTCAGTTCTGGCCAACCGTAGCGACTATGGTGACCTGCTTGTTGTCCGGAATCTCCTGGTACGCCAGCACATGCATGCTGGGTACCGCCAGCCGCGCGAAGCGCGACAGCATCGCCCGGACCGGTCCGGCTACCAGCAGAATCACCGGTTTGCCGAGCATTTCCTGGCGCTGCGCCGCTTCCACCAGGGAACGCTGCAGCTTCTCGGCCATGCCAGGTTCGAGGAGGATGCCATCCTCGCTGCCCTGACCGGCCTTCTGCAGACTATTGAGCAATATCTGTTCCAACCTGGGTTCAAGGGTGATGACAGGCAGCTCCGGCTCTAGTCCCACAATGCTTTGCACGATTGCGCGGGCCAGCGACACGCGCACCGCAGCGACCATAGCGGCGGGATCTTGACTCTTTGGCGCGACGTTGGCGATCGCCTCGGCGATGGTACGGATGTCGCGTACCGGCACCTGCTCCTGCAGCAGCGCCTGCAATACCTTGAGCAAGGTCGACAGCGATACCAGCCCCGGTACCAGCTCCTCGGCCAGCTTCGGCGAGCTCTTGGCCAGCAGCTGCATGAGCTGCTGCACTTCCTCGTGTCCCAGCAGCTCGTGAGCATGCTTGTGCAGGATCTGATTGAGGTGGGTGGCGACCACGGTACTGGCGTCGACCACGGTGTAACCCAGCGATTGCGCCTGATCACGTTGACTGGGGTCGATCCACACCGCTTCCAGGCCAAACGCCGGATCCTTGGCGGCGATGCCATTGAGCGGACCGAACACCTGCCCCGGGTTGATCGCCAGTTCACGATCCGGATAGACCTCTGCCTCGGCCACGCTGACCCCCATCAGCGTCAGGCGATAGGCATTGGGCGCCAGATCAAGGTTGTCGCGGATATGCACCGAGGGCATGAGAAAGCCCATCTCCTGCGACAGCTTCTTGCGTACACCCTTGATCCGCGCCAGCAACTGGCCGCCCTGGTTGCGGTCGACCAGCGGAATCAGGCGGTAGCCCACCTCCAGGCCGACCATGTCCACCGGGGTAACGTCGTCCCAGCCCAGCTCCTTGATCTCCTGCGCCTTTTGCGCGGGGATCAGCTCCTGCTGGCGTTGCACTTCCTTGACTTCCTCTTCCTTGGTCTTGCGCTGGCGATTGGCGATCCAGTAGGCACCGCCAGCAGCGATCAGGCCAAGGCTGATGAAGGAAAAATGCGGCATGCCCGGCACCAGGCCCATGGCGATCATGATCGCTGCCGCCACGGCCAGGGCGCGCGGCGAAGCGAACATCTGCCGATTGACCTGCGCGCCCATGTCTTCGGAGGAGGAAACGCGCGTCACCATCACCGCAGCAGCAGTGGACAGCAGCAAAGAGGGAATCTGTGCGACCAGACCGTCACCGATGGTCAACAGGGTGTAGACCTTGCCCGCATCGGAGAAGGCCAGGCTGTGTTGCAACACACCGATGGCGATACCACCGATGAGGTTGATGAAGAGGATCAGCAAACCCGCGATGGCATCGCCACGAACGAATTTGCTGGCACCGTCCATGGAGCCATAGAAGTCGGCTTCCTGGGCCACTTCGCTGCGCCGCTTCTTGGCCTCGGCCTGATCGATCAGACCGGCGTTGAGGTCGGCATCGATGGCCATCTGCTTGCCGGGCATCGCATCGAGGGTAAAACGCGCGCTGACTTCGGAGATACGCCCCGCACCTTTGGTCACCACCACGAAGTTGATGATCATGAGGATGGCGAACACCACGATACCAACCACGTAGTTGCCACCAATCACCACTTCACCGAAAGCCTGGATCACCTGGCCAGCGGCGCCATGCCCCTCATGCCCATTGAGCAGCACCACACGCGTCGAGGCGACGTTCAGGGCCAAACGCAGCAACGTGGCGGCCAGCAGGATGGTGGGGAATACCGCGAAGTCCAGCGGGCGCAGTGCATAGATACTGACCAGCAACACCACGATCGACAACGCGATGCTGAAGGTGAACAGCACGTCCAGCAGGAACGGCGGGATCGGCAGCATGACCATGCCGAGCATGACCAGCAGCAGCAGGGGAATACCCAGATTGCCGTGACGCAGGCCTGCCAGATTGCTGCGAACATCACCGATTAACTGTGCGCGATCTACTGCCACGTCCCCACCCCAAGCCATTCAATCTTTTGACGCGAAAATGCGTCTTGAAGGGGTAATGGCAAGAAGCGTTCCAGAAATGACGCAGTGCCGCGCAAGGTGCGACTTACGTGTCGCGGCGCAGGTCCGCCGGAATCGGCAGATCCGGTAACGGCCCGGGCCGCTTGCCCTTGCCCGCCCGGTATTGCCGCAGCTGATAGACGTAAGCGAGAACCTGCGCCACCGCCAGGTACAGGCCTGCTGGGATTTCCTGATCCAGCTCGGTGGAGTAATACACGGCCCGAGACAGAGCAGGCGACTCCAACACCATCACCTGGTGCTCCTGGGCAATTTCACGAATCTTCAGCGCCAGGAAGTCGCCACCCTTGGCCAGCAGCACTGGCGCCCCGCCATTCTCCGGGTCGTACTTGAGTGCTACGGCGAAGTGAGTCGGGTTGGTGATCACCACGTCGGCCTGCGGTACAGCCTGCATCATGCGTCGCTCGGCCATTTCCCGCTGTAGCTGGCGAATACGACCCTTGACCTCGGGCTTGCCCTCGGTGTCCTTGTATTCGTCGCGCACCTCCTGCTTGGTCATCATCAGCTTCTGCTTGTGACTCCACAGCTGGAACGGCACATCCACCGCAGCGATCAGAATCAACCCGCAGGACAACCAGAACGCGCTCCAGCCAACCACCTTGAGGCTGTGCAGGATGGCGGACTCGAGCGGCTCGTTGGCAATCGCCAGCAGATCATCCTGATCCACCGACAGCACCACCAGGGCAACAGCCAGAATCACCAGAAACTTGGCCAGTGCCTTGATCAACTCGACCAATGCCTGAACCGAGAACATGCGCTTCAGGCCTGCCAGAGGGTTCATCCGACTGGCTTTGGGTTGCAGCGCTTCAGCTGAAAACAACCAGCCGCCCAACGCAATCGGACCCACGACGGAAGCGATCAGCAACGCGAGCAAGAATGGCTGCGCCGCCAACAGTGCCTGCTTGCCCGACGCCAACAGGTACAGCGCCATGCTGCCCTCGTTCATCAACACGTCACGCGGCAGGCTGAAGTTACTGCGCATGATGTCCATCAGCGCGTTGCCCATATAGGCGCCGAAGATGATCAATGCCACGGTGCCAGTGAGGGTCACCGCCAGGGTGTTGAGCTCCTTGGAGCGAGCGATCTGGCCCTTCTTGCGCGACTCTTCCAGTCGCTTGCCTGTGGGTTCCTCACTCTTGTCGGCGCCGCTCTCGCTCTCAGCCATACTCGCACCTCATCGCGTCAGGGCGAATTCGCCCAGTTGCTGCAGGGCTTCGCTGGCCAGTGCCTGAAACAGGTTGCCGAAGTCGGAGAGGCTTACCCAGAAAATCACCAGGCCCATGGCCAAGGTCAGAGGGAAACCGATGGAAAAGATGTTCAGTTGCGGCGCAGCGCGGGTCATCACACCGAACGCCAGGTTGATCACCAACAAAGCGGTGACGGCAGGCAGGGTCAACAGCAGACCCGCACCGATTACCCAGCCAAGCTTGCCGGCCAGCTCCCAGTAGTGATTGACCATCAGACCCTGTCCATATGGCAGGGTGACGAAGCTCTCCGCCAGAATCTCCAACGCCACCAGATGGCCGTTGATGGCCAGGAACAACAAGGTCACCAGCATCAGCATGAACTGGCCGAGCACCGGCACCGATACACCGTTGGTAGGGTCCACCATGGAAGCGAAACCCAAACCCATCTGCATGGCGATGATCTGCCCGGCCACGGCGAACAGGTGGAAGAACAGCTGCAGGATGAAACCGAACATGGCGCCGATCAGCACCTGTTCGAGGATCAGCAACAGACTGCGCAGGTTCAGGGCATCCACCTGCGGCATCGGCGGCAGCGTGGGAACCAGCACCACGCTGATGGCCAGCGCCAGGTAGAGTCGTACGCGAGTCGGCACCAACTGGGTACCGATGATCGGCATCACCATCAGCATTGCGGCGATGCGAAACAACGGCAGCAGGAACTGGCCGATCCAGGCGCTGATTTGCTCGTTGCTCAACTCCAACATCGCGCCCTGTCCCTCAACCGATGAGGTACGGAATGTTCTGAATCAACGTCTGGGTGTACTCCATCAGCTGACTCACCAGCCAGGGTCCAGACCAGATCAGCGTCAGCAGCATCACCATCAGGCGCGGCAGAAAACTCAGGGTCTGTTCGTTGATCTGCGTGGCCGCCTGGAACATGGCGACCACCAGGCCGACCAGCAAGCTGGGTACCACCGCCAGGCCAACGATCAGCACGATCAGCCAGAGCGCTTCGCGAAACAGATCAACCGCAACCTCGGGAGTCATCAAAAGCCTCGCTAAATGGTGCCGAAACTGGCGGCCAAGGTGCCCATGATCAGCGCCCAGCCATCGACCAGGACGAACAGCATGATTTTGAACGGCAATGAGATGATCAGTGGCGAGAGCATCATCATGCCCATCGCCATGAGGATACTGGCGACCACCATGTCGATGATCAGAAACGGAATGAAGATCATGAAGCCGATCTGAAACGCGGTTTTCAGCTCGGAAGTGACGAACGCCGGTACCAGGATGGTCAGCGGCACGTCCTCGACGCCAGCCAGATCGGTGCGCTTGGACAGGCGCACGAACAGCGCCAGATCGCTTTCACGGGTCTGCGCCAGCATGAAGTCGCGGATCGGTCCCTCTGCGCGGGTCAACGCTTCTTGGGCGACGATCTCCTCGTTCAGGTAGGGCTGCAACGCATCGGTGTTAATCCGATCGAAAATCGGCGCCATGATGAACATCGTCAGAAACAGCGCTAGACCGACCAGAATCTGGTTCGACGGCGTCTGCTGCAAGCCCAGCGCCTGACGCAGAATGGAGAAGACGATGATGATCCGCGTGAAGCTGGTCATCAACATGACGAACGCCGGAATGAAACTCAGCGCCGTCATGATCAGCAGAATCTGCAGGCTGACCGAGTACTCCTGCTGCCCCTGCGCGTCGGTGGACAGGGTGATGGCCGGAATTGACAGCGGGTTGCTGCCCTGCTGAATCAGCGTGCTGGTACCAGGCGGGTCCTCGGCGAACGCCAGTGAAGCGGCCAGACTCAACACCAGCACCAGCAACAAACGCAGCATCAGGATTTGTCCTTCTGATCCTTGCCCAGCAGCTCCATCAGGCGCTGGGCGAATTCCGGTGTGGCAGGCTGGGCATCAGCCAGGTGCACAGGCTCCTTGAGCACGTGCAAGGGGGTGATGCGTCCCGCCGACAAGCCCAACAAAATCTGCTCGTTACCCACCTGCACCAGCACCAGGCGATCACGCGGGCCGAGTGCTTGGCTCGACAGCAGCTTGATCACCTGCCCACCACGCGGGTTCAGTTGCTGCACGCGACGCAGCAGCCAGGCGAGCAGGAAGATCAAGCCGATGACCAGCAGCAGACCGAGCAGCAATTGGCCGAGCTGACCGGCGATATCGCTACCGGCCATGGGCGTTGCGGCCTTGCCAGCAGGTTCGGCGGCCAGTGCGAAACCGGGCAGCGCCAACAGCAACGCGATGAGTCGGGCCATGATCAGCGCAGCTTCTTGATACGTTCGCTGGGGCTGATCACGTCCGTCAGGCGGATGCCGAACTTCTCGTTGACCACCACCACTTCGCCGTGAGCGATCAGCGTGCCGTTGACCAGCACGTCGAGCGGCTCACCGGCCAGACGATCAAGTTCGATCACCGAGCCCTGGTTGAGCTGCAGCAGGTTGCGGATGGTGATATCGGTGTTGCCCACTTCCATGGAAATGGACACCGGAATATCGAGGATCACATCCAGATTAGGTCCATCCAGGTTCGCCGGCAGATTGCTCGGTGGCGGCGCACTACCAAACTCTTCCATCGGTGCACGCGGCGCGGCAGGTGCTGCAGGCTGAGCTGCGGCCTGCCCGGCCAGCATGGCATCGATATCGTCCTGGTCGGCATCGCCCGCCTCGGCCAACGCTGCGGCCCACTCATCGGCCAGAGCCTGCTCCTCGGGAGAGGTGTTTTCTTCGTCTGCCATCGTCGTTCCTCGCCTGGCTTCAGCTATTCGTTCGCATCGGGCTTGTCAGCCCTGAAGAGTTACCAGCGCATCAGCGCTGGCGTTCGATGGGCTCCAGCACCTGCAGGGCCAGATTGCCCTTGTGTGCACCCAACTTGACCTTGAAGGTCGGCACGCCATTGGCGCGCATGACCACGTTTTCAGGCAGTTCCACCGGGATCACGTCACCTGGCTGCATGTGCAGGATGTCGCGCAGCTTCAACTGACGGCGGGCGACGGTGGCGGCCAGCGGCACGCTGACATCAAGGATGTCCTCGCGCAGGGCCTTGATCCAACGCTCGTCCTGATCGTCGACGTCGGACTGAAAACCGGCATCGAGCATTTCGCGAATTGGCTCGATCATCGAGTACGGCATGGTGATGTGCAGGTCGCCGCCACCGCCATCGAGCTCAATGTGGAAGGTGGATACCACCACCACTTCACTGGGACTGACGATATTGGCCAGCGCCGGGTTGACCTCGGAGTTGACGTACTCGAAGTTGATGTCCATCACCGCATGCCAGGCTTCGCGCAGGTCGACGAAGGCCTGATCGAGCACCATGCGCACCACGCGCAGTTCAGTCGGGGTGAATTCACGACCTTCGATCTTGGCGTGGCGACCATCGCCGCCAAAGAAGTTGTCCACCAGCTTGAACACCAGCTTGGCGTCGAGGATGAACAGCCCGGTGCCGCGCAGTGGCTTCATCTTCACCAGGTTGAGACTGGTAGGCACGTACAGCGAGTGCACGTATTCACCGAATTTCATCACCTGTACGCCACCGACGGCGACGTCAGCCGAGCGGCGCAACAGGTTGAACATGCTGATACGGGTATAACGGGCAAAGCGCTCGTTGATCATCTCCAGGGTCGGCATGCGCCCACGGACGATACGATCCTGACTGGTCAGGTCATATTGTTTGACGCTCCCCGGCTCCGCGGCGTCCTCGGTTTCGACCAGGCCGTCGTCGACGCCATGCAACAGCGCATCGATCTCGTCCTGGGAAAGCAGGTCTTGCACGGCCATCTTTGGCTCCCGCTACTGCAACACGAAATTGGTGAACAGCACCTGCTCGACCACAGTGCTGCCGGTTTCCTTCTGCGCCAATTCCTGCACGCTGGCCAGGGCCTGCTGCAAGAGCATTTCCTTGCCCAACGGCGTTTGCAGCGCGGCAAAATCCTGACCGGACAACAGCATCACCAGACGATTACGCAATACCGGCATGTGCACCTTGAGCTTCTCCATGCCGGCCGCATCGCGGCTCATCAGGGCCATGCTGACCTGCAGGTAGCGGGTACGGTTCTGGTAGTTGAAATTGACCACGAAGGCCGGCATCAGGTCCTGGTAGATGGCAGGCTGACGCACGGGAGCCGCCGATGCAGCAGCTTCTGCCGGCTTGGCCTCCTCGCTCTTGTCGCCCTTGCTGAGAATGAACCAGGTCCCGCCCACGGAAAGACCGACGGCCAGGAGCAGGCCCACCACGATCAGGATGATGAGTTTGAGCTTGCTCTTGCCGGCGGGTTGTCCGTCGGCAGCCGGTGCCGCTTCTTTCTTAGCCATGCCAATAATCCGTCACTATCGGAGTTCTTTCCGCATTCAAAGGGTTAAGAGCAAGTGTTATGCCAGCATATGAGCAGGCTTGTCTAACTCTGGGCTGCGGATTTAACAGCGCCAGCTCCTTGCTGTCACCCTAAATGCATTCGCCCGGGTACCTTTCGGCAACCCGGGCGAATGCAAGTCTAGCGGAGGATCAGCGATAACCGGACATTGCCCGGCCTGGCTATCCTGCCCCAGCGTCACTCAAGCGTAGTAATCGACCAACCCACGACCAGAGGTCAGACGCTCGCTACGCACTTCCTGATGAACACCTGGCTGCAACTCGTCACTGCCAAGCAATTCATCACGCGAGCCATTACCTCCCCGGCCTCCCTCGCCCTGCCCCTGCCAACCGCGGTTGAGCGACTGATCGGAAACGTTGGCATCGGCCAGGTTCATGCCTTGCTGCGCGAACAGTTCGCGTAGGCGATGCATCTGCCCCTCCAGCGCTTCACGCACCCCGGCATTGGGGCTGGCGAAGGTCACCTGGGCCTGATCCTGAGACAGGTTCACGCGCACCTCGAGGCGCCCCAGATCCGCCGGATCGAGCTGGATTTCAGCCGACTTGAGGTTCTGGCTGGACAGCCACATGACACGATCCACCACCGCCTCGCTCCAACCGCCCTGATGCATGGCTACCGGCTGGCCGGGCACCAACGGCACACGCTGGGCGGCGCCAGCCTGATGGTTGAGCGCCTGCGTCAGCGCATTGAGCTTGCTGACGAACTGATCCGGCCGATTGGGCTGAACGCTGTCCTTGAGACTCTCCAGGGTATCCTTGGCCAGGCTTTCCAGCGGTAGATCCAGTACCGGCTCCTCAGCGCTCTCGGCCGACTCTTCGCCCTTGCCCATGGCCGCCATGGCCGCGGCGAAATCCGTGCTGGTCGCCACTCGCGTGCTCTTGATCGCAGCGTCCTGCGGCGACTGCGCCTTGCTCGCCTCTTCCGTCGACTGCTTGAGCAGCGCCAACGTGTCGAGCGCATCCTCCTCTAGCACCGGCTCGGCATTCTCAGCAACATCGCCGCTGGCACCAGTAATCACCAGCGCCGGCAGTTCCGCCGACTCCTCGGTTACCGGAGCGCCATCTACCTGTGGCTGGATACCGCCCAGCGCCATCGCCAGCAACGGATCGAGCTCTTCTTCAGCGCCCTCCTGCGTCGGCAAGGAATTGCCGGGGGCGGCAACAGCAGGCTGCTCGGAAGCGGCAGAAGCGGCATCGGACTCCCCTGTTGATGGCGCAGAACTCTGCTCCTGGCTGGTTTTGTCGGTACTGCCAGCGCGCTCGCCAGGCTTGGCCTGACGCTCCTTGGCATATACCTCGGCAAAGCTGGAAGCACCGTTTTTGCTGGGCTCCGGCGCTTTGGCCGGCGGCTTCGCTTTGCTCTTCACCTCAGGCGTAGCCTGCAGGCGTAGGTCGGGCAACGCGGACATGGACGCTCTCCGTCTGATGGGTCGTGACGGGATCAGAGCAAAGGGCGGGCCAACTCGTGAAAAGGTGTCAGAGGCGGTAACGCTGACGCTCGGATTTGAACAGGATGCGGACGATGGCGAACTCACGCTCGATCTGCTCGATCAAGGCCGGAGCCAGTTCCAGCGCGTCGCGCCGGCCAGCGTCCTCCAGCTCCTTGCACAGGTTGGCCAGCAGCACCGCCCCCATGTTGCTGCAGCTGCCCTTGAAGCTATGGGCTGCCAGGCGCACGCCCTGGGCATCACCCTCGACCTGGGCCTGATGCAACAGACGCAAACGCTCTTCGGAGTCGGCCACGAAGGTATCGAGCAGAATCGGATATTCGTCTTCCATGACGTCCTGCAAGGCTGCCAGGACAGCATCGTCGAGATGGATATCGGACACCGGGTCACTCCCTGAACATCGAGGCCAGAATTATGCCTCAGTGGACCAGCAAAACTCCACGCTGACGCCCCGCCCGTCGGGGCAACGACCAAAACCGTCGCTGAGCTCACGCACCAACGCCAGCCCACGCCCACAGAGCGCATCGTCCGCCGTGCCGATGATCGTGGCAGGGTCGAAACCAGGCCCGCTGTCTTCCACCCGCACGATCAGCCGACCGCCATTGGCCTCGGGCAGCATCTGCAGATGAAAACGCACATAGCCGTCATGCAGCGACGCCAGGCGCAGACGCCGTTCCCGGTAATACTCGGCAAAACCACTGGCATCCTGCTTGAGCGAGGAGTCCAGGCCCATCACGCCATGCTCCAACGCGTTGGAATAAAGCTCGGAGAGTACGGTGTACAGCTCGCCCCCGCGTGGCCGCAGCGCTTGCACATCCAGCAGCAGCTGCAACAGAAAGGGCAAGGGATTGAAATGGCGCAGGCTCAATGCGCGAAACTCGAAACTGGCTGACCAGTCCATCACGCTGCTCTGGCCGCTGTCGGCAAAGGCTAACGGCCGGGGACGCTCGTCGTCTTCGGCCAAGCCGACCTGGACCATACTGACATCGTCCTGCTGCTCACCGCGAAACGCCACCAACGCCTGCTGGATTTCCTCGAACAGTGCCTGCGGTTGACTATTGGCCTCCAACAGCCTGAGCAGGCGTGCCTCGCCGAATAACTCGCCCTGCTTATCGCTGGCTTCGAGCACGCCGTCACTGAGCAGGAAGATGCGATCTCCCGGTGCCAGCGGGTAGACCTCGCAACGATCGCTGAACGCCGCAGGCTCTAGAATCCCCAGCGGCAGATGACGTGACACCAAAGGCTGACGCGGCCGGCTATCGGCATGCAGCAAGTAGCCATCCGGCAGCCCACCGTTCCACACCTCGAGCAAACCGCGTTTGCTGCTGATGTTGAGCAACGTGGCGCAGCAGAAAACGCCCACCGGCAGAATGCGCTTGAGCTTGGCATTGATCTCGCGAAGGATCTCGGCAAGCGCGTGGCCCTTGGCAGTCATGCCGTAAAACACCTCGGCCAGCGGCATGGCGCCAATGGCCGCAGGCAAGCCGTGACCGGTGAAATCGCCGAGCATCACATGCATGCCGCCGGACGGCTTGTAGGCAGCCAGCAACAGGTCACCGTTGAACAGCGCGTAGGGCGATTGCATGTAGCGAATGTTTGGCGCATCCAGGCAGCCGGAATGCGCCACCTTGTCGAATACCGCCTTGGCCACACGCTGCTCGCTCAGCAGGTGCTCGTTGTGCCGGGCGATCAGGTCGCGCTGTTGCAAGACCGTGTCATGCAGACGACGCAGGCGGTCCATCGCGCCAATCTTGGCTTCGAGTATCACCCGGTTGTAGGGCTTGGCGAGAAAGTCGTCGCCACCGGCCTCCAGGCAACGCACCAGCGCCTCACCTTCGGTTAGCGAGGTGAGAAAGATGATCGGCACTAACGCCTCGCCGGCCTGCTCCTTGATCCGCCGGGCAGCCTCGAAGCCGTCCATCACAGGCATCAGCGCATCCATCAACACCAGGTGCGGGCGCTCCTGCTCGAACAGCGCGACCGCCTCCAGGCCATTGCTGGCGGTAAGCACGCGATGGCCCTGGCGACTGACGATGGTGGACAACAGCATGCGGTCAGCCGCGTTGTCCTCGGCGATCAGGATCGCAAGACGATCTGGCATCCTCAGCTGATCTGAAACAGCTGCTCGAAGTTGGAGATCGCGAGGATCTTGCGCACATCACTGCTGCAGTTGAGCAAGCGAATTTGCGAAGAGTCGCCGCCGGCATGATCACGCAACAACAACAGCATGCCTAACGCCGAGCTATCCAGGTAACTGGTATCACGCAAATCGACCTGATAACGCTTGGGCGTCACACTGGTGCGCTCGTAGGCGTCACGAAATTCCTGGTGAGAGGCGAAGTCGAAGCGTCCTCGAATCACGATGGTCAGCTCTTGTCCGTCCGCCGACGGCTGCGAAGTGATGGCCATGTCTACTCCTTTGTCGAGACTCTGCCAGATGGGGCGGTTCACGTCTCAAGGTGTAGCATTTGGCAGGCGCCGAAACAACTTCTATTCAGGGCTCACCACGGTCGATCAGGCGTTGCGCCAGCTCGTCGAGCAATTTCTGCTCTCGCCGATCCTCGACCAACCGCGCTTCGTCGATGTAGCGCTGCACCAGTTTGCGCAGCCCTTCGAGACGCGCATAGCGCTGCTGCCACACGGCGCGCACCTTCTCCATATTGGCGCGGTGCCACTCGAGGCTCTGCTGCTGTTGACCAACTGCCGTTTCCAGTTGTGACAAGAAGCGTTGATAGTTCATCAGCCACTGGCCGGAAACGCCCTTGCTGCCCTCGTTGATCCACTGCTGCTGGTAGTCACCGCGAAACCGCTCCAGCTCGCCCAGCTTGGCTTCGGCCTGGCCTACCAGCCCCTTGCAATGGCCAAGCTGGCGAGCTGCCTCGCGCTCGGCCCTTTCTGCCATTTCAACGACCGGCTGCAGACGCTTGGCTCGGCTGAGGCTCATGGATACACGACCTCAGTGGCGACGAAAATTGTCCTTGGCAACACCATCATTGTCCCAGTACGGCAGCCAACTGTTCACGACTCAGCGGCATCCCCACGCTTTCATCGAGTCCCTGACGCAGGTACTGGGCCATGATCGGTTGCCGCGCAATGGCCAGGTCGGTGTCCGCATCGCCACCTGGAACATAGGCGCCAACGCTGATCAGGTCGCGGCTTTGCTGATAGCGCGACCACAGCTGCTTGAAACGCTGCGCCTGCTTGAGCTGCTCCGGCGGTACCACCTGCGGCATGACCCGGCTGATGGAGGATTCGATATCGATCGCCGGATAGTGCCCCTCCTCGGCCAGGCGACGCGACAGCACGAAGTGCCCGTCGAGCACACCCCGCGCGGCATCGGCGATAGGGTCCTGCTGGTCATCGCCCTCACTCAGGACGGTGTAGAAAGCGGTGATCGAACCACCACCGGCTTCAGCATTACCAGCACGTTCGACCAACTTCGGCAGTTTGGCGAACACCGAGGGCGGATACCCCTTGGTAGCGGGCGGCTCACCGATGGCCAGGGCGATTTCACGCTGGGCCTGGGCATAGCGCGTCAGCGAATCCATCAGCAGCAGGACGTTCTTGCCCTTGTCGCGGAAATACTCGGCGATACGCGTACAGTACTGCGCAGCGCGCAAGCGCATCAGCGGTGCATCGTCGGCCGGCGACGCCACGACAACGGAACGCTTGATACCTTCTTCACCGAGAATTTCGTCGATGAATTCCTTGACCTCGCGCCCCCGTTCGCCGATCAGCCCGACCACGATGATTTCGGCCTCGGTGAAACGGGTCATCATGCCCAGCAGCACGGACTTGCCCACACCGGTACCGGCGAACAGGCCCAGGCGCTGACCACGGCCGACGGTGAGCAGGCCGTTGATCGAACGAATACCGACATCCAGCGGCTGGCTGATCGGGTCGCGGTTGAGCGGGTTGATGGTGGGGCCATCCATCGGCACCCAGTCTTCGGCCTTCATCCCGCCCTTGCCGTCCAACGCGCGGCCGGCACCGTCAAGCACGCGGCCGAGCATGGACATACCCATGGGCAAACGCCCGGCATCTGGCAGCGGCACCACGCGCGCACCTGGCGCAATGCCGGCCAGGCTGCCGGCCGGCATCAGGTAGATCTTGCCACTGGAAAAGCCCATCACCTCGGCCTCGACCTGAACCGGGTGGTAGCTGTCTTCGTTGATCACCAGGCAGCGGCTGCCAATCGCGGCGCGCAGCCCTTCGGCCTCCAGGGTGAGACCAACCATGCGCAACAAGCGGCCTTCGAGTATGGGCTGGCTGGGCAAATTGATCGCATCGCTATAACCCTCCAGACGCCGGGCGAAGCTCACGCGGTCAAGGCGCATCGTCGCTGTCCAGATCCAGATTGATGTCCGCTTCCGGCGGCTGAGTGATTTGCGCGCGCTGCTGCTCGAACAATTGCTTTAGCGCTTGCGCCATACGCGTTTCGACGCTGGCATCGATCTGGCTATGCTCCGACTCGATGCGGCAACCGCCAGGCAGCAGGCTGTCGTCCTCGAGAATGCGCCAGTTTTCCTCATGGCGCTCACGCAACGCCTTGATGGTCTCGAAATCCTGTGGATTGACCTGAATGCGCACATTGTCTGCGCCCATCGGCAACAGCTTGAGTGCCTCGCGCAAGACCTGGCGAATCTGGCTGGAATCGGTGCTCAGTTCGCGCTGAATCACCTCACGTACCATATGGCTGACCAGGCGCACCATGGCCACTTCCATCTGCTGATCCTGCTCGGCAATCGGCTCGAGCAACTGCGTCATGATTTTTTCCAGACTGCCGACCTTCAGCGCCAGGGCCGCGTCAGCCTCCTGCTTGGCCTTGATCTGGCCGGCGTGAAAGCCGTCCTTCTCACCTGTGGCGAAACCTTCGTTGTAGGCATCCTGGCGGATGGCTTCGAGTTCATCGAGTGTCAGCGGTTTGACATCTTCGAGTGCGACCTCCTCGGCCTGCCTCGCTTCTGGCTCCTCGGCTGCCGCAGCAGGCTGCTGCGCCTGCTCATCAGCGGCAACATCGGCGTCGATAGTCTCTTCACCCGGTGCATCGAAGCTGGGCAGCGCCCAGCGGTCGAATGTACCCAGATCCTTGGCGCGAATCAGCTCGCTATCGGGCTCCTTGGCCGCCATGGTTTACACCATCTCCTCGCCACCCTTGCCGCCGAGCACGATCTCTCCGGCTTCGGCCATACGGCGGGCGATGGTGAGAATTTCCTTCTGCGCCGTCTCGACGTCGCTGACGCGCACCGGCCCCTTGGCCTCCAGGTCGTCGCGCAGCAGCTCGGCCGCACGCTTGGACATGTTCTTGAACACCTTGTCCTTGATGGCGTCGTCGGCGCCCTTGAGTGCCAGCACCAGGACTTCGGACGAGACTTCGCGCATCAATGCCTGGATGCCGCGGTCGTCGACATCGGCCAGGTTGTCGAAGACGAACATGAGGTCTTCGATCTGCGTCGACAGGTCTTCGTCCACCTCGCGAATGGAGTCCATCAGTTGGCCTTCCACCGAACTGTCGAGGAAGTTCATGATGTCCGCCGCACGCTTGACACCGCCCATGGTGGCGCGCGTGGTATTGGCGCTGCCGGAGAACTGCTTCTCGAGGATCTGGTTGAGTTCCTTCAGCGCAGAGGGCTGCACAGTGTTGAGCGAGGACACGCGCAGGATGATGTCCAGGCGCACCTTGTGATCGAAATGGCTGAGCACTTCGCCGGCCTGATCAGGGTCGAGGTAGGCGACGACGATGGCCTGGATCTGCGGGTGCTCGTAGCGAATCACATCGGCCACGGCACGTGGCTCCATCCACTTCAGGCTGTCCAGGCCACTGGTGCTACCACCGAGGAGAATGCGGTCGATGAGGTTACCGGCCTTGTCCTCGCCCAGTGCCTGGGTGAGCATCTTGCGAATGTAGCCATCGGCACCGACGCCCAGGCTGGTCTGGTCGCCGACGATGTCGACGAACTCGGCCATCACCTGCTCGACCTGCTCGCGATGAATATTGCGCATGCCAGCCATGGCCACACCGACGCGCTGCACTTCCTTCGGCCCGAGGTGACGCAGCACCTGGGCCGCGTCCGTCTCGCCGAGCGACAGCAAGAGAATGGCGGCCTTGTCGACCTTGTTCAGCTTGGTAGCGGTACGGTTGTCACTCATCGGCGTTGATCCACTCTTTCACGACCTGGGCGACGCGGCCAGGGTCTTCCGCCACCAGGCTCTTGATAGCGTTCAGTTGTGCATCATACCCCTCGCTGGGGCTAGGCAACATGATGCTCTGCGGGCCGCCAAGGCTGACGCGATCATCGGAAAGCTCGCCATCCAGACCGGCCATCGTGCCAAGCTCCACATCGCCAGAGCCCGCCAGTTCCCTACCCTTGCCGCCGCCAGTGATGTTGTTGAGCACTGGACGCAGCACGCCGAACACCAGCACTAGGATGAACAACACGCCGAGCACCTGCTTGACGATGTCCCAGAACCAGGGCTGGGTGTAGAACGGAATGTCCGGGATTTCTTCGCTCAGCGAAGCGGTAAAGGCCGTATTGATCACACTAACGCTGTCGCCACGGCTGGCATCGAAGCCCACCGAGTCCTGTACCAGTCGAGTGAAGCGCGCCAGGTCGTCAGCTGTCCACGGCACGCGGCTGCTTTCACCAGTGGCCGGATCGACACGCACCTGATCATCCACCACCACCGCCACCGACAGACGGCGCAGACGCCCCTGCTGCTGACGGGTGTAGCTGATGGAGCGATCCAGTTCGAAGTTGCGGGTGGACTGCTCACGCTTGTCTGCCGGATACGGCGCCAACATTGGCTGACCGGTCGCCGGGTCCATGATCTGTTGACCATTGGCGTCGACCAGCGGCTGCCCAGCAGCGATCGGGCCAGCCGGAGCAGCGGCACCAGCGGCCTGCTGCGGAGCGGCAGCCGGACCAGGCGGTTGATTGGACAGCGCGCCCGGCACGCCCTGCGGTGGCAGGCTGCTCTGACGCTGCTCGTTGACCTGTTGCTCGCTACGCAGCGCCGGTTGATCCGGATTGAACATTTCAGAGGTGGATTCCACCGAGCTGAAATCCACGTCAGCCGACACTTCCGCCTTGTAGCGCCCGGTACCCAGTACCGGTTGCAGAATATTGTGCACGCGCTGGGTGAACAGCGTTTCCATGCGACGGGTGTAGTCGAACTGCTTGCCAGCCATGCTCAGCTCGGACAGCTCCTGTTGATCGGAGAGCAGATTGCCCTTTTGGTCGACCACTGTGACCTGGCCCTTGTCCAGCTCAGGCACGCTGGTCGCCACCAGATTGACGATCGCCATCACCTGGCTCGGCTCCAACGCACGCCCCGGATAGAGTTCGACCAGGACCGATGCTGACGGCTTGCGCTCGTCACGCACGAATACCGAAGCCTTGGGCATCGCCAGATGAACGCGCGCCGCCTTGACGTTGTTGAGGCTGGACACCGTGCGCGCCAGCTCACCTTCGAGACCGCGACGATAGCGGGTCGCTTCCATGAACTGGCTGGTGCCCAGCCCCTGCTCACGGTCGAGGATTTCAAAACCCACGTTATTGTCGGTGGGGGCCACGCCGGCAGCCGCCAGACGCATGCGCGCACGCGCCAGATCGTCGGCTTTGACCAGCAGCGCACCCGAGTTCGGTTCGATGGTGTAGTCGATGCCGGACGTGGTCAGGGTGTCGACCACCTGACTGGCATCCATACCGTTGAGGCTGCCATAGAGCGGACGGTAATCCGGCTGCTGCGACCAGAGCACTACGGCAAAACCGATCGCCACACTGGCCGCCAGACCGACCAGCAGACCGAGCTGGCGCAGCACCGACATCTCGGAAAGGTTTTCCAGAAAGCTCAAGCCGAGCAGCGGCTTCTTGGGCCCACCTGCATCGGCTTTGGCCGGTACGTTTGCTACTGCTGCCTCAGCCATGAATCAATCCTCAGACCGGCATCTGCATAATGTCTTGATAAGCCTGAACCAGCTTGTTACGCACCTGGGTCATGGCCTGAAAGGATACGCTGGCTTTCTGCGAGGCGATCATCACGTCGGTCAGATCGACCCCGCTCTGCCCCATCTCGAAAGCGGTCGCCAGTTTATTGGAGGCCTGCTGGGTTTCGTTGACCTTGTTCACCGCCTGGCCGAGCATTTCCGAGAAGCTCGGCGCCCCTTGCACAGGTTCGCTCACAGCCGGCTTCTGCCGCGCCATGGCCTCGGCCTGCATGGAACGCATTTCCAGCATCAAGCGATTGAATTCGACACCCTGGCTCATGACTTCCTCCACTGCCCGCTTTTTGACACTAGCGGCGCTATGCAGGGGTATTTGCAACAAGGGTGCCAACAGAGCAGCTACAGGCGGCTTATGGGAATTATGCGGCAAATGAGATAACCACAGTCATCCCCGCGAAGGCGGGGACCCAGCGGCAACAGCCGAGTCCCCCACAATCTCTGACCAAAGATCGCGCCATTGCGGATTTCGCTCTTCGATCAGGCGCAGCTTCCAGGCCCGATTCCATTTTTTGAGCGCCTTTTCCCTGGTTATCGCGCTGCCCATGTCCTCATGCTGTTCGTACCACACCAGCAACTTCACCCCGTAGCGGCGGGTAAAGCCCTCAACGGCTCCCTCTCTATGCTGCCAGACACGCTGCAGCAGATCCGCTGTAACGCCGGTATAGAGCGCGCCACTACGTTGGCTGGCCATGATGTAAACGGCAGGTCGTTTCATGCTGCAGTCCTTTGCAGGTGGCGACTTCCATAAGCATGGAGATTTACTCAGCGATCGATTTAAGCCCGAACAAAAAATAGTCGCTCACACAAGCCAGGACAATCTGAACACCGCAACTGGATCCCCGCCTTCGCGGAGATGACGGAAAAATAAAAATCGAGGTCATCCCCGCGAAGGCGGGACCCAGGCCACCCTATCAGCCGTGCCTCTTGCACAGCCCAGCAAAACTAACTGGCATACAGATAGGCCTCGACATCCATGCCGGCATCACGCATCTGCGCCAGCTTGTAACGCAGAGTACGCGGACTGATACCCAGGCGTTCGGCAGCTTCCTTGCGGCGGCCACGCTCGGCGCGCAGGGTGTCGATGATCACCTGGAACTCACGACGACGCAGGTCTTCGCCGAGCGCGCCGGAATCCACCGCACTCGGCGATTCGAGCGGCTGAACCACTGGCGGCGCAACGCTCGGCACGACTGCCAGGCGCGGCGCAGCACTCTGCACCGTCTGACCGATAGGTGCGTGCAGGCAGAGGTCCTGTGCCTGGATCACCCCCCCCTGCTGTAGGATCAAGGCACGCTGAATGGCGTTATCCAGCTCGCGTACATTGCCCGGCCACTGATGCTGTACCAGGCTCTGCGCGGCCGAGTCGGATAATCGTACTGGCGCCTGATTCATTTTTTTGACGTGTTTGGCCAACAGTCGCTCGGCCAGCGGCAGAATATCGGCAGGCCGCTCACGCAGCGGGCGCCAGGCCAAGGGAAAGACCGACAGGCGATAGTAGAGGTCTTCACGGAAACGCCCTGCGGCAACCTCACTGGCCAGATCACGGTTGCTGGTGGCCAGCACGCGAATGTCCAGGTTGATCGGTTTGCGCGCGCCGACCCGCTCCACCTCGCGCTCTTGCAGCACACGCAGCAGCTTGGCCTGCAGCCCCAGCGGCATTTCGGAAATCTCGTCAAGCAGGATGGTCCCACCATCGGCCAGCTCGAACTTGCCTGGCTGCGCGGTGACCGCTCCGGTGAACGCGCCCTTCTCGTGGCCAAACAGCGTCGCCTCGAGCATGTTGTCGGGAATCGCCGCACAATTGATGGCGATGAAGGGGCCGGATGCACGTGGCGATTGTTGATGAATGTAACGCGCCAGCACCTCCTTACCCGTCCCGGACTCACCGGTAATCATCACCGTCGAATCACTCTGCGCCACGCGCGACGCCAGCTCCAGCAGTTGCACGCTGGCCGGCTCAAGCGCCACGGGGCCATCACGATCCCCCGCCGTCAGTTTTCCGAGGGCATGCTTGGCCACCAGTTCCAACAAGGTACGCGGCTCGAACGGTTTGACCAGATAATCGGCAGCACCCTGGCGAATGGCATCGACCGCCCGCTCCACCGCACCGAAAGCCGTCATCAGCAACACCGGCAACTGCGGGTAGCGGCCACGAATCTGCGCCAGCAACTGGTGGCCATCCATGCCAGGCATGTTGACATCACTGACCACTAACCCGAACGGTTCCTCGGTCAACGCGACCAACGCCGCCTCGGCGCAATCGACCGCCCGATAATCATGCCCGCCCAGGCACAGGGTGTCGGCCAGGGCTTCGCGCAGGGCGCGATCGTCTTCAACCAGCAGGACTTTGGCAGCCATGGGTTACTCCTGATTCGAGTGAGGCGCTGCAACTTGCAGCGGCAGAGAAACGATGGCGCAGGTGCCACGACCCGCACGCGATTGCAGCAGCAGTTGGCCCTGATGGGCGCGTGCCACCGCCTTGACCACCGCCAGGCCGAGGCCAGTTCCCGTGGTCTTGGTGGTAAAGAACGGTTCACCCAGACGTGCCAGGGTTTCCTGACTCATACCGGGTCCGTTGTCACTGACACACAGGCGCAACTGATTGTCGCGGCGATACAGATGAACCTTCAGGCGCGCATCGCGCCCGGCCGCCTGTATGGCGTTATCGATCAGGTTGAGCACGGTGCCGACCAGCGTGTCACGGTTGCACAGCAGCTCGCCGTCACGCACGTCGCACTGCCAGCGCACCGCCATGTCGCCCACATGCGCATCGGCAGCTGCGCGCAACGCATCGAACAAGACAGACGGCGACAGACGATCTGGCAACGGCAGCTCACCACGGGCGAAGATCAGCATGTCGCGCACCTGGTTCTCCAGTTCGTGCAGGCGCTCCTTCAAACGCCCAGCGAAGCGCTGCTGCTGTTCGGCTGGCAGCACCTGCTCATTGAGATGGCTTGCATAGAGCAACGCAGCGGAAAGTGGCGTACGGATCTGATGCGCGAGGGAGGCGACCATTCGCCCCAACGCAGAAAGGCGTTCGTGACGAGAAAGCTGATCCTGCAGGCGACGGGTTTCTGTCAGGTCAGTCAGAAGCACGAGCTGCCCCGGTTCCCCGTGCAGGGAACGCGTGGCGATGGATAGACGACGGCCGTCGCGCATGGAGATTTCGTGGCCATCGTCCTCACGCGGCGCGAAATTGCGGGCAATCACCTGACGCCAGAGCATGCCCACCAGCGGCTGGCCGAGCAATGCGCGCGCAACAGGATTGGCCTCGCGCACAACGCCCTGGCCGTCGATAACGATCACACCACCGGGCAGCAAGTCCAGCAGGCTTTGCAAACGATGAGCAAGACGCTCCTTCTCCGCGAGCTCCTGCATGCGCTGGGCGCTGACCAATGCCAGCTGGCCCTTCAGCTCACTAACCCGCGCCTCGAGCAGGCTGTAGGACTCGCTGAGCTGGTTGGACATCTGATTGAACAGGGCAAAAGCCTGCTCCAGTCCCTCACGACTGGCTTGTTCGAGCGGCGCAGAGACGCTTGGCTCGGCTGACTCGGTAGGACGAAGGTTGGCTTCCATCTGCTTCTCTCGTACGACGCACCGTCAGAAGACGGTCGGATACAAGAGCTTTAGCAATCCCCGTGCCTATTTTTTTATTCTTATTTATCAGACACTTGAAAAAACAAAGCCGGAGCTTGCGTCAAAGCTCCGGCTTTCTTTCTGGCATTTACCCAAAAACGAAGGATCAATCCTCGTCCTGGCCGTCCTCTTCGCGGCGACTCATGCCGTACTTGCGCATCTTCTCTACCAGCGTGGTCCGACGAATACGCAGACGCTCGGCCGCACGTGCTACAACACCGCCAGCATCATCCAGCGCCTGCTGGATAAGACCCTGCTCCAGATTGCCGAGGTAGTCTTTCAGGTCCAGGCCTTCCGGGGGCAACATGGCCGGCGTATCGAGCCCAGGCAGACCGGCCATGATCGCCGCGCGCTCTTCCATCTCGTCGCGCAGGCTAGCCGCAAGGTGCTCATCCTCGTCATCGACGTGACGGAATTTCTTCGGCAACTCGCCGACGCCGATCACACCATAGGGATGCATGATCGCCATGCGCTCCACCAGGTTGGCCAGCTCACGCACGTTGCCTGCCCAGTCATGGCGACACAACGACATGATGGCTGCCGAGTTGAAACGGATGGAGCCGCGCTTCTCGTGCTCCATGCGCGATATCAGCTCGTTCATCAGCAGCGGAATGTCTTCGATGCGCTCGCGCAGCGGCGCCATCTCGATGGGGAAGACATTGAGGCGGTAGTACAGATCCTCACGGAAGCTACCGTCCTCGATCATCTTCTCCAGGTTCTTGTGCGTAGCGGCGATGATGCGCACGTCAGCAGTCTGAGTCTTGTTGCTACCCACACGCTCGAAGGTACGTTCCTGCAGCACGCGCAGCAGCTTGACCTGCATCGGCAGCGGCATATCGCCAATCTCGTCGAGAAACAGCGTACCGCCATTGGCCAGTTCGAAGCGCCCTGCCCGGCTGGTGATAGCGCCGGTAAAGGCGCCCTTCTCATGGCCGAACAGCTCGCTCTCGAGCAACTCGGCCGGGATCGCGCCGCAATTAACCGGCACGAACGGCGCCTCGCGACGTTTGGAGTGATAGTGCAGATTACGCGCCACCACTTCCTTGCCGGTTCCGGACTCCCCCAGAATCAGCACGCTGGCCTCGGTGTCGGCCACCTGCTGCATCATCTGCCGCACCTGCTGGATGGCGCGACTGGTGCCAACCAGACTGCGGAACAGATTGGGCTCGCGCTGACGACCACGGTCACGGGCCTGATCGTACATCTCGCGATAGACCTGAGCACGGTGCAAGGAGTCCAGCAGCTTGTTGTAGCTAAGCGGCGTCTCCAGAGCGGCTAACACACGCCTGCGCAAATCCTCAGGCCATTCGGCCAGGCTGGAGTCGCCCACCGTCAACAACGGCAGAAACTCGTCCCAGCCTGCAATCTGCTTGGTCAGCTCCAGCGCACCGCCCTTGCCTTCGACGTCACCCAGCAAAACGCTGAGCACTTCACGGCTGGAACCCAGCTCGGCCACTGCGCTGCGCCAGTCCTGGCTGGTGCAGGCTAGATGCTCTTCTCCAAGGAAACTCAGAATGATCGCCAGCTCGTGGCGACGCGCAGCATTGTCATCGATCAACAGGATTTTGGTTTCACGCCACATCTTGTGTTTGTCTGACTCGAGGAGTGAGTGGGATAGCGCGCCAGATCTTCGGCACACACCGGCATTTGGCCACTAGTAAAGTCAAAAAATTGAAGCCAGTCAATTTTATGGCGTAACTTTTTTGCCCGTAAACGACACTAGCTAAGCAGCTGTTTGCAGAGACGGGTAGTGAAAACAGATAAAAAGAAGGGGAAACGAAAGCAGGAAAAGAGAGAACCGAGCCGAACCTGGTGGTTAAGCTCGGTAAATGCAGCGTAATCAGCCGAAAAGCTGATAGACCTTGGCGCCCTGGCGAGACTGATTGAGCTGCACCAACTCGCCGGCCAGACGTTGCTGTTCTGTCTGACAAACGGTCACCAGCTCTCGATACAGCGACAGCAGGTTTTCCAGACCGTTGCGCAGTTCTTCCTCGTCACGGCTATCGACCATGGCGGCATCGACCGCCATACGGCACTGCAGATCGAGCTCGCCAATCGCGGCCCAGTCCTGATTGGCCAGAGCATCGCGCAGGGCCGAACCTGTCGCTTCCAAACGCTGGACGGATGAACTCATTCGCTTCTCCTCCGATGCTCGCTCATTACTGAGCGATAGCATCCCAACCCTGCTTGACGTTGCGCAGCAACACCGACACTTCTTCCAGAAGCTCCGGCTCGTTACTGACATTGGCCTCGGTCAAGCGGGCGATCATGTATTCATACAGGCTGTCGAGGTTACCAGCCAGCTCACCACCTTGCTGATGGTCCAGACTCTCGCGCAGCCCGGCGACGATGGCAATACTCTTGCCGATCAATTCACCCTTCAACGCAGTCTGCCCGCGCTCCATGGCACCACGTGCCTGAGCGATGCGAGACAAACCACCCTCCATCAACATCTGGATCAGACGATGGGGGCTGGCCTCTGCGGCCTGCGCTTGGTTGTTGACGGTCTGATACTGCTTGAGGGCCGCCATTGCGTTCATAGTCGCTCTCGCTCTACCGATGGGCTGATACTTCAGGTATCGGCCCTAAGGCTCAAAGCTTTAACGATTTTGTCGCTGAAACGTCGCCGCCAAACCAAGAGCGAACCAATCAATCAGCCAGCAGGTGCCGGCTCAACCTCAGGGCCGATAGCATCCCAAGCGCTCTTGATATCGCCCAACAGAGCCTGAACTTCTTCCAGGTTGCGTGGCGTATCATCCAGCGCCACCCCCGCTAGACGACGGGTCATGTAGTCATAAAGCGCATCCAGATTCTCGGCGATCTCGCCGCCCAGCTCTTTGTCCAGAGCCGCCTGCAACACGCCAAGAATGGTGATGGTGCTGCCTACCGCCATGCCGCGAATCTCGGTATCGCCTTCGGCCTGCGCCTGCTTGGCAAGCATCACACGTTGCAGGGCGCCCTCAAGCAACAGCTGAACCGTGCGATAAGGCGATACCTCCTGGCTGGTCTTGACCTGCTTGTAAGCGTCTATCGGGTTCTTGCCCATTACTTAATCCTTTTTCACGAAACCAGGAAGGTTGGCGAGCATGCCACTCAAACTCTCACTGGTACGTGAAAGCTGGCCTACTAGGGAATCCATTGCGTTGTACTGAGCATAAAGACGGTCTTGCAGGCTGGTGACGCGCTTGTCGAGCGACTCACGTTGTTTGTCGATGTCCTTCAGCGTGCCACGCAAGGCGCTGTCGCGCTGCTTCAGGACGCCGTCGGTGGCTACATAATCCGAAACGAAACCGGAAAGACGCCCCATCAGACCGTCCGTGCCAGTGAGGTAGCTGCCCACCTGATCGAAATTGCTATCGAGGGCCTTCGTCAGCGTGGTGTCATTGATCGCCAGCTTGCCGTCCTTGCCTGTGGTGATACCCAAGTCGGCCAAGGCGCGTACGCCCGTATCACCGCCGCTGGTCATCTTGACGATTTCATTGCGCAGCCCCGCTAGAACGCTACGCACCGTGGAGTCGCCAACCAGCGGGCCTGCCACTGGTTTGGAGCCCTCCACTTCGACAACCGCAGTGAGCTGGGCCGAAGACGTGATCAAGGCGTTGTAGGCGTCGACGAATTTTTGCAGGTTGCTCTTCACACTGGACTTGTCGACGCCGACGGTCAGGTTGATGGTCTTGCCATCGGTCAGATCAGCGGCGCTCTGTACGGCGACCAAGTCGAGCGTAACGCCCTCGAGCGCATCCTCGATCTTGTTACTGTCACGCACCAGTTGCAGACCATCAATGGTCAATTTCGCAGACTTGGCTTGGCTGATTACCCCACCCGCACCACTGTCCGAGCTTGGCTTGAGGAAAGCACCAGCATTATCAGGATCAGCCTCTGGCGTGAACGCCTGAGTCGTCAGGGCATTGCCGCCGATCGTTTCACCATCTTCGGTGACCGCTACCTGGATGTCATTGCCTTCGCCAGTCTTGGTCGAACTCAGTACTAGGCGGGGACCAGAATCATCGGTAATGATGGTGGCACTTATACCGCTGTTTTTCCCGGCTTCGTTTATCGCGTCACGCATACCGGCAAGCGTGTTGTTGGCCGCAGTGACATCGACACTGATGCTGGTGTTGCCGGCGGAAATTTCCAGCGTACCGCTGTTGAAAGTAGCCGGGGCATCACCCACACCCGAGACGGACTGCAGAGCAACCTTACTGCTGGCAGCCAGTTGCTGAACCTGAACGCTGTAGGTGCCTGCGGGCGCTGTAGGAGTGGCAGTGGCTTTGAGCACACTGCTGTTGGAGGTGCTGGCAGTGCGCGACTCGAACAAGGCAGGCTTGTTGAGAGCATCGAGGGCCGTTTTGAAGGAGTTCATCGCCCCCGTGAGCGTACCGATCGCCGAAATACGGGTGGTGGTCTTCTGCTCGAGACTGTCGAGTTGGTTGGTCTTTGGCGCTTTTTCAGCATTGACCAGAGCCGCAACAATCTCGTCAATCTTGATACCAGAGCCGATTCCGGTAATACCTGCCATGATCTTGCACCTCGTCAAAAATCCGACTGAACCCTGCCATTTGCAAGGTACCAGTCAAAACTCATGCCAAGACGTAGAGTTATGCCTCAGCCTTGAACAAGAGACTGCGTACCTCTGACAGATTTTCTGCCAGTTTCAACGCTTCCTCCGACGGAATCTGGCGAATCACATCGCCCGATCCAGCATCCGTCACCTTGACAACTACACGCCCAGAGCCGTCATCGACTGCAAAATTGATGCTGCGACGAACCGACTGCACGAATTCCTGAATGGTCGCTACCGCATCTTCGACCTGTTCACGACTGACTTCCTGAGCAGGTGTGACCGCTCGGGCAACAGCCTGTTCGTCGGGATTCGAAACCGCTGCGACAGTCGATAGGCCTTGTTTCTGCCGAATATCAGCAGTACTGGAGACGCCACCATCGCGGACAACCGTGGAATTGACCTGGGGCTTAATTGAGCTGACGTCCATAAATTTCTCCTCAGAATGAGGTAACGGGGAGAAGAGCCAGGCCCTTCCCCCCGTAGTCTAGCGCCTTTGACCTTAGCCCAGCAGGCTGAGTACGGCCTGCGGCAGCTGGTTGGCCTGGGCCAGGATCGCGGTACCGGCTTGCTGCAGGATCTGATTCTTGGTCAGTTCCGAAGTTTCGGCAGCGAAGTCGGTGTCACGAATCCGGCTACGAGCAGCGGAGGAGTTCTCAGCGATGTTCTGCAGGTTCGAGATGGTGTTCTCGAAGCGGTTCTGCACGGCACCGAGCTGAGCACGCTGGCTGTCGATGTTAGAGATCGCACCGTTGATGATACCCAGAGCACTCTGCGCCCCCGTCGCCGTACTGATGTCGATGGTGTTCACCGCATCCAGTTCACTGAAGCCATCGTCACCCAGACCGCCAGTCATGCCAGTAACCTGGAAGGCGTCGGCGGCTTCGAGTTGTACCTGACCGTCGGCACGAGCACCGCCGCCAACATCGATGGTAGCCTCACCACCCACATCGTCTTCGCCATCGAAGCTCTTGGCCTGCAGAGTCGCACCACCCGAACCAGCGTAGTTGGTGATCTGGATCGCATCGCCACGCGAGCTGACCAGTTCGATGGTGTCGCCTTTGGAGACTGCCGAGATGCCGGTCTTGCCGGTTTCACGGTTGATGGCGTCAGCCAGCGAGGAAAGGTCGGTCAGATCGGTCACCACAGCCGAGACGGTTGCCGCGTCAGTGTCCTTGGACTTACTGGTGACGCCGGACAGGTTGAACGACACGGTACCCGAGGTAGTGATACCACCGAGCGTTGCGACGGTACGAGCGTTGGCCGTCACACCGGTCTCGTCGCTCTTCGCGTTGACTGCACGTGCCACTTCACTGGCAGAACCACTGGCCGCACCAGAGATCGCGACATCGCCGTCGGAAAGCTTGGAGTTGATGTTGAACGAAGAACTGGCGTAGGCGCTGCCCGAGGTGGCGCTGAAAGCGGCACCGGAAGCGATGGCCTGAGCTGCCCCACCGGAAGTGGTGACGCGGTTGATACCGATACGATCAGTGGCAGCGGAGCCGATGGAAACGCTGATGGTTTCGTAGGCGTTGGCGCCCACCTGGAAGCTCTGCGAACCGAAGCTGCCGTCGAGAATCTTGCGACCGCCGAAGCTGGTGGTATCAGAGATACGGTTCAGCTCTTGTTGCAACTGAGCAACTTCACCCTGAAGGGCGGAACGCTCGATGGCGCCGTTGGAACCGTTGGCCGATTGCAGTGCCAGGTCACGCATACGCTGCAGGATACCAGTGGACTGCTGCAGGGCACCTTCAGCGGTTTGCGCCAGGGAGATACCGTCATTGGCGTTACGGGTCGCTACGCCCAGGCCAGTGATCTGGCTAGTCAGGCGGTTGGCGATCTGCAGGCCAGCAGCATCGTCTTTGGCGCTATTGATGCGGTAGCCAGTAGACAGGCGCTGGAGGGAAGTATCCAGGCCTTTGGACGAGGTGTTCAGGTTACGCTGAGTGTTGAGGGACGCAACGTTAGTGTTGACTGTAAGGGCCATGGTATTGCCTCCAGATGACCTTAGAACCGTTTGTCTGAGCTTGCGAGCTCGGGCCTGCATGCTCAGACGCCCAGAGAGTTCGCATTCGATCTCTTTATCGGCGCTTGCCTAAGGAGCTTTAGAGGGAATTTTCAGGTTTTTTTTATTCTTTGCTGTCAGGCACTTAACCAAGCACATCGGCTAAGCAGAGGGCTTTGACTGAAATCCGTCGAGCGCAATTGCAGCACCCGACGGACTTTTCATCCCAATCAGTCCGGCATCCACGCCCTGCGCCAGCGCTCCAGGTTCTCGCCTTCGAGCATCCAGTCACGATAAACGGCTTCACGTAGACGATCACCGGCCTGGGCGGTCGCATCCAGATCGCTGATGTGCATGCGGATGGCGTCGACCCAATCGCGAAAGCGGTTTTTCACCCGCGTCACAGGAAGGTCACCGCGATAGCACACCAGATCACTACAGATCACTGGAAAGCCGCAGGCACCATACTCCAACAGACGCAGATTGCTTTTACATTCGTTGAACAGGTTCTGCTCTACCGGTGCAAGCGCCAGATCGAGATCCAGGCTCGCCAGAGCAGCCGGGTAGCTCTCGATATCGACACCGCCGTGAAATTCATTAATGAAGGGCCGGATCGCATCCGGACACATGCCCATGAATACCCACTCGACCTCTCCCGCCAACTCGCGGACGACATCGACGATCAGATCCAGGTCGCCGGTATGGCTGACCCCACCGGCCCAGCCGACCCGAGGTTTTCGGCCTCTCCTACGTCGGCTGGACAGTCCTTTCCACCACTCCACCGGCAAGCGGTTCTCGACCACACGGATGTCCTCATGCAGCCCTACAAAGGCTTCCGCCAGCGGCTGCGTGGAAACGACGAAGCGGTCTACAAAACGCAGCCCCTGCCTCAACGACTTGAGAATGTCTTTCGGCATGTGTTCACGGTGGAGGCTTTTCAATGGCAGGTTGGGTAGATAGTCATCCAATTCGTATACCTTGAACGCCCGCGAGAAGGCCTTGATACGTCGCATGGCCTCCTGACGCTCATCGCCGATTTGCCGTTGCAAGATCACTACGTCAGGGTCATAGCGAGCCAGATCAACAACCTGAAGTAGTCCATCAGACATCATTCCATCGACCAGCCCTTCGCGCCTTAGAGCTTCGAAAGGACGAATCACACGGTAATTACCACAACCCCATGGATCGGCCGGATGGGCCAAGACCGTTGGCAAAGGACGCCAGGTCAATGGTCGCCAGGTCAGATTGCTGTCCGTCTCCAGTTCGAACCCCTTACCGTTCAAAGCAAGGTTACGGTTATAGGCAGGGTCATTCGCCAGCACGGATAACCACCTCTCATACATCGCATCTTGCTCTGCCATGAAGCGCTTGCGCTTCATGGCATGAGCGGCTGTATCGACATGGGTCTGGCTCACACTCCCTTCATGCATGACGATCGAATAAGGGGTCCATACAATCAGATAACCGGCCTCGCGAACTTTCAGGCACAGGTCTACATCGTTGTAAGAAACCTTAAAGACCTCCTCATCCATCCCCCCCAACTGATCGTAGATCGATTTGCGAATCATCAGGCAGGCTGCTGTAACCGCACTGTAGCCCTGGTCGACCTGCAAACGCTGCATATACCCCGGAGCATCTATAGGTTCGCCAAGGAAAGGGTGGTCTGCCGGACCACGCAGCCCCAGTATCACTCCCGCGTGCTGAATACTGCCATCGGGATAAAGCAACTTGGAGCCGACTATGCCAACCTCTGGACGCTGCGCATGATTGAGCAGCGCGTCCAACCAGTCCTCCTGAATGATCGCAGTATCGTTGTTCAACAACACCAGATATTCGCCCCTGGCCTGAGCAGCCGCCGCATTGTTGATCGCCGAAAAATTGAATGGATGCGGATAACGCAGCACTCTCACCTTATCCGCCCCAAGGCTCTCTATTTGCGCCAGCCAGTCGCAGGCCTCAGGAGTTTCACTATTGTTATCAACGATCAACACTTCGTAGTGCTGATAGCGGGTTTTCTCCAACAAACTTTCAACGCAGCGCGTGAGTATCGGCAGTTGATCCTTGGTAGGAATAATGATGGAAACCAGTGGCTGCGCTTGATGACCATAATTAATTCGGTAACGCCCAGGCAACTTGGCAGATACAGTCCCCTGGTACCCACGCCACGCCAGATGTCGTTCAATGACCAAACGTTCCTGAGAATTATCCCGCAATATAGGGGCGTCAGTTATCAATAACGGCTCATCGATATGACCGATACCCTGCCCCCCTTCCTTCTCGATCAGGCGCACTAGCAGTTCGAACGCCAGTGCATCGTCAAACTCCGGGTCGAAACCACCAAGCTCTAGAAACGCATCACGTCGGATCAACCAATGGCTGGCCATGCCCGTCGGGAATGCGAGCAGCATGTCCAAATTGAAAGCCGGTCGGAACGCCCCCCCCAAATCGCCATTCGGCAAACGCTGCAATTCATCGCCATAAACCGCCCGGCAGTCCGGTGCAGCAACCAGCTCCAAAGCCAGCATCATCAGGCCAGCCGGCGTGAACTCATCTCCTGCGTTGACCAGCATGATCCAATCAAAGCTGCTCTGCTCTACCACCTGATTGAGTCTTGCCACGTACTCATGCGCATCGATCTTTATGAAATGCAACTTACCCTGAGCTGAAGTAGCCGGCACGTCATTTACCGACAACACGACAATATTCACAGTGGCATAAAGGTTCTTTTCCAGCCGCAGGCTTGCAATAGTCGCTGCAAGTTTCTTACTACTGCCAGACAGATCGAGAATCAGAAGTCCGATCAAAGGCCCGCCAGCATGCTGTTGCAGGTAATCACCTATCAAACGGTTCTGTACTGATGTTGGTAATCGTTTAGCGAGCCAGCGATTCAACTCATATCGGCCAGGACGAACCTGATTCTCGGCAGCGACCCTCTGGGTTATCTCGATAAAACGATCCAGCGCAAGCCAGAATTCCTCTTGCTTGCGAAGCTGATACTCTCTCAACTTAGGCATGCTGGCACGGGCCTGTGCCAACTCCTCTATGCTGAGATCTTTAGCAACACCAAAACCGCTATTCTGGAGATGCCCCACTGTACCAGGCGCATGCTGGCTAGCCATGATGACGGTCAAACAGCCACATAAAACAGCCTCACCCGCCAAGGCCGAAGCTTCCCCACAATAGAAATACTCACAGCGCTGAAAAATATCTGCGAGCTCCTCCCAAGTAGCGGGAAAGTTCGGTGTGATCTCGATGGCGCCCTCAGGCAGCAAAGCCTGATCAATATGAGCAGCCCCTTCTCGCCCTTGGTAGAAACATACTAGACCCGGCTCACGCTTACTAGGATCGTCAGAGAGCTTAAAAACCTCCAAGTCTATTGCTGGCAAATACAGCACATGATCAAGAGGCATACCTGGTTGTAGTAGGGCTTCTTTAAATGCAAACAACAAATCGCTTTCTTCATACTCACCAGTCCCCTTAAGAAATCCCGGCTTATTCAGAAGATAACGAACTACCGTCTCACCATTCAGGGGATTACCGTCGATAACCTCCGGATAAACCATAACGGGTTTTATCCCCTGAGCCTTGTGATATTCAATCACCTCATCGCTCAGCATTGGGGTAATCAGCTTCGGCGAGATATTCCTGGCAACTACATATGCTTCTTGCCCTGATCGATTCAAAGCATCACACAGCATGTGTAAAACCCGAACCCCTGCCGAGTTGCGTCGATAATCGTATGAATAAATATAATAAGGATGGGGCCGTCTGGAAAATAGTTTGCGCATCGCCTTCACTCCCAAGTACTGCTATGACGATAAAAAAATCAAGCACCAATTGCGCCCGCACACCCTATAAAGCTCGCTGTGATTTCACTATCAGCATATGAGCATTATAAAAACCAGCCTTAAGGCTCTAGAAGCCCCGCCCCCAATGAGCCATGCTGTCTATAGAGGCATCGAGTGTTGTCCACACATCAAGCCCCAGCCCTCGGGCGCGGCTGATATCGGGCACATAGAACGACCGATCAGACGTATTAGCCTGCCCAAGAATGCAAACAGGCTTGTATGGAGCGATTCTGGCAGCGACAAGATGGGCTAGATCGGCAATGCTGATCGCATGATCTGAACCGACGTTGTAAGCCTGACCACTTTCTCCATGCAACAGCAAGGTAAGCAACCAACCAGCCAGATCAGCACCGTGCAGATAACTACGCATTGCCTGACCACTGGAGTTCAGCACGATGGCATCAGCATAAAGGGCATCTCGCACAAAGTTGCCGATCGCAAAATGCCCATCCAGCGGTAAGCCAGGCCCAGAGAATGCAAAACAGCGCGCCATAATTACGTCGAGGCCATAGTCTTTTGCATAAATCGAGCCTATAACCTCTTGGGCACGTTTAGCTTCCGCATAAGCGTTACCGGCATAAGTGCTGTCACACCCCCCCAGAAAGTCCTCAGTCACCGGGAGGCCGGCAGGTATCAAACCGTACTGAGCACCGGAGCCGATCAGCAGGACACGCCGAGCACCGCACTCTACCGCCAGTTTACAAACGCGCCGTGCACCCTCGGTAATGATATCGAACAACTCGAGGGAGTCACGCTGGCCAACTGCCGAGGTATCTGCGGCTGCATGCACAACCAGATCGATGGACAGACTGGAGGGAATAAGGCGCACATCGTTGGCAACCCAGTGCAACCAGCGACAGCCGCGAAACGTTGGCCAGTGCATGAGAAAGCGTTCAGGGTCACGCGAGACGACAGTGACCTCGAACTTAGTCCCTCTCGATTGCAGGGTCTGGAAAAGCGCCAACAACCAACGCCCAAAGAAACCAGTTCCTCCGGTCACCAGAAGATGACGTCCTTCAAGTGCGTCAGTCAGCGATTGAAGTATGGGCAGATTATCCACAGAGAAAATGGCCGATGAATCCGAACAAGTGCCCTGATAGTCCATACCGGCTTTCCCCATCTCATAGAGCTGATCATGCGTCACGGGGAACACCTACAGCTTTTGATAATTGATTTCCTCGACCTGATCCTGAGGCACTTCTCGAATGCCCTGATACTCACTGAACGACATGTTTTGCTTGGGCTTTCGCCAATCGCCGTAAATGAAGTCCAGATAGCCGGTGGGATTGACCGGAGTTTTGAAGCGACGGCCAAAGAACTCAACCGTGTCATGGCCGTCGAAGAATGACGCGGGACAAAAGAACTCAAGCATCTTACCCGACATCACCGATTGGCCATCGCGCACCACCCGGTTCGTCACCGCCAACTCCAGCGGCAGTACACAGCGCTCCCCCGGCGCATTATCGAACGCGATCAAGACGCCTAGCCGGTGAGTTCCTGCCGTCACCACCTGGACGGACCATTCGACGCCGGGATACTGCGGCAGCCATCTCTTGTCCTTCTGGACAAGCACAAGCAGCGCATCCAACTGCTCGTCCTTGACCGACATGTCGATATCATCATCCCAGGCGATGAAGTCCTGCTCGCGAAATGCTCCGAGCAAGGTTCCGTAATCCAGGTAAAGATCCACACCGGCACGACTTGCCAGTTCATCAAGGGCAACGATCAGTTCACGCGCGATCTGTTTGGTCAGCGGATGGCTGAAGGGATGGTTCTGGGTCCCCTTGAGCACTGCCTTGTCGGGGGTAATCAGAGGAATGTCGCCCAAGCCTAAAGAGATCAGTTGCTCAACGATACGCTGGGTTGGGCAGACGGTCGTAACGACGATGACCTCACAACCGGACTCGGCGATTCGCTCCGGGGCAATGATTGGGAAGCCCATTAGCTGCTGCCCTTGCTTCTTGACGTCATTGTCCGCGAAGGCCAGAACCTCAAGCCCCTTGGCATTTTCAGCGAAGATTTCACCGCTGCGTCCCGCCCCGAAGAGCACCAGTTTCTTACCTTTCAGTTCCTGCATGGGCGCTCTCCACTAGGCTAACGAGGCGTTACGAATCGCGATACAGCGACCTACCAGGGCATCTTCTTCACGGTACTTGGCGAACCCCCGCCCTTCAATCTCATAGACAGTGGCGAAGCCAGCGGCGGCAATCCGGGCCAGAGTTGCCCGATGATCGAGGTAACGCCTGTAGTGACTTTCTCCGAATATCTTGTGTTGATCCGCATCAGCGGTCGTGCGGTACTCGAGAAAAAGTGGTGCACCCTCCGGCAAGGTAGCTTGCAATAACGCCAGAAGGCTGTGCTCGTCTTCTTCGCTGATCGCGTGCAGGAAAAACCTCGCATACACGGCTACACGGCTGTGCTGCTCAGCAAATACCTCTACAGCCTCCCGAGCCTGACGAGCTGCACAACACTCAAAACGGGCATGGGCGGGAAGACCTGCCACCCTGCAGAGCCCAATCGCCTCGATCGACTCATCAAGACCCAAGACAGATAGGCCATGGGCTGCGAACAACTGGCTGTCGCGTCCGTTTCCGCAACCAAACTCGATGACACCATCGATCTGCCCCATAGGCGAGTCGGGGGTCAACATCTCGCCCAGCGCAAACGCAGCAAACTGCGACGGCAGGCGCGGTGCAGCAGCATGACCTCGCTGGTAGAAGTCGTTCCAGTAGCTCGGGTGCTCTCGATACGACACGGAGGAATCCATGGTTAGTCCTTGGCTAGGCTGTCGTGTACTCATGGCGACAGCATCTCAATAAAAATACAGCGTGGTGTCGTCGATGATGTCCGAGTAGTGTCGAACACCCACCCGATAATCGCCCCGTAGAGCCAATACCGTATCGATCAGCCGCCACAGATCGTCGCTGCGATGATAGGCACACACGCAGAGTTTGGGTCGCTCACGCAGGAGCACCTGACGTGCGCCGCGCAGTGCAGAGCCCTCGGCACCCTCGATATCGAGCTTGATGAGGCTGACGGCACCCACCGCCACCTCGTCTAACGGCAAACCCGCGACATCCGCCATGGGCTGCACATCGCCGGCAGCCAGTTGCCCGAGCACGTCACAACTGTTGGCGCGTGGTGCCGGAATCCAGCACGGCGTTTCACTCATCGCCGCCTGCAACACTTTGACCGTCTTGCGATCAGCAAACCTGCGCTGGCAAGCCTCGAAAGCGCGCTGCTCTGGCTCAAACAAATAAGCATTCTGCGCTGCCCCCAAGCGTGACTCCAACCGCGCGAGCGTGTCGCCATCGTAGGCACCGGCATCGACATAGAAACGGATGTCCTGTGCTTCGATAAAGTCGGGCTCGATGTACTCGAGTCGGAAATCGGATCGGATTGAGGCGGCCGCGTTGCCCAGCTCAAGACGCATACGAATAAGTCCGTCATACACTTCGCGCGAACGCTCGTCTTCCAGACAGAGGAAAGCACTCACAAATGCAGAGGCCTGATTGAACAGCACCGAGTGATAGTTCCGAAAACTGTCCTCGGTGATATAAGGCGCATCGATCGCAGCCAGAAATGTCTGCATGGTCATCACGTTGATCCAGCCCTTGGTCGCAAGATCAACGCGAATCGTCTCGCTGTAACGCCCACTCCCCAAGACCACGAGTACACCTGGCACCATGGTCGAACGGTCGAAGCCCTGCACCGGAATACCTTCAATGATCGCGCCGTGCTTGCGCTCATCGTTATCCAGGAAAGCGCGAACGCGACCACCGCGTGCCTGGAACAGGCGAGCCAACAGTACACCCACCTGATGAGCGCCAAAAATGTAGACCTCGTCGCCAACCTGTCGCTCCAGCACGGAATAGTCACAGGGTATCGCAGCGCCCTGCAATAAACTTAACATCGCCGGGTAGCGTGCGATCTGACGCAGCACCGTGAGACGCGCGCCGTCACGTAGGAGCAGCCCCTGCTCTGGGTCGATAGCTCCATGAGGGTCGAAACGGAAGCAGACCTCGCAGGTTTCGGCGTCAGGCAGCATGATTGGCAACTTATAACTGGAGCCAGCCACCAGCTCATGCCCAGCCAGGTGCTCCGCTGATGGATAACCGCTCATACGTCACCTGTAGGGGGCTGGGGAACGACAGCAATGTCCGGCACGGCATAAAGCACGGTATCGAACGAACTGTAGGCATGACAACGCAGGTAGAAGCGATAGCCCAGATCCAGCGCGTGCAATTGTTCGAATACACTCCAAAGGTGCTCCGCACGATGGTAGACACTGACCGCGAGGCCTGGGCGAAAGGCGCGCAGCAACCCCTCGGCTCCTCGCAGCGCTGCCGGCTCCTCGCCCTCGATATCCATCTTGATCAGATTGGGGGCGAAGCCAGGTAAGGCATCATCTAGGCGCACGCAAAAAACGGGCTCGCAACCCCGCTCCGATAGATGCCCACCAGCCCCAAGAGAGCTGTCGAAGCCTGCCAAACGGTTGCTATCGGATACGCCACAGGGAAAATGGCTCGCCTGCCTGCCAGAGAGTGTCTGCACAAGCACTCGGTAATGGTCGAGGTTGGGTTCGAAGGTCGCTATTGCGTCGAATCGCAATCCAGACTCGCTCATTTCCTGGATCGTATCTCCGACGTAGGCACCACAGTCAATGAACCGCAGCGGCTGAGGCCACGCCGGCAGATCATCGGGATGATACTGGCGCGTATCCGGCTCTGGCAGGCAACGATAGTCACCGTCAGTGCGAAACTCGACAATCCGATCAAGCAAGGCTCGGCTTCGTTCATCAGCTAAGTGACGCCTCAGGTTCGCTATACGGTCCGCGTGCTGCTCATAGAAAGAGGGTTCGACAAGCCAATAGCGAAATGGCTGATCCTCAGGGTGATCTCGCACGAACTCGACGAGGCTTACGATCTCCCCGTAGCCGAGCGCCTCAAGCTGATCGACTATGGCCCCGACGTTCACATGATTGTTGAACAGCCCGATGATCACGCAGGCCTTGGCCGGATCATGGTGCAGGGCCCAGTCCTCGCACGAGTGAACAGGAACGTCGCCTACACTCCGCAGTGTCCTGTCGCGATCCAGGAAAGCACTCAGCTTGACCCCCATGCGTGCCAGATACGCCTGAACCTGTTGACCCGCCAACCGGGCGCCGTAGACAAGAACGTACTCAGAGCCAAGATTGACCATCAGGCACTACCTCTTGGGATATGAACCAGCACGCCATGACCGTTGAGGTTGTGAAAGAAGCGGAACTGCGGATTGTCCAAGACGAACTCATTGACCAAGCGCGTTACGCCTTCACATCCATGAAAGCCATAGTCGTCGAAAATGACCACAGCCCCCATGACCAGTCGTGGCAGCGCCCAGGTCAGGACACCGAGAGCCGACTCGTAGACATCCACATCGATATGCAAGAGCGCGATGCGCTCATCCACCTGTTCGGCGTTCTGCTCCGGGAACATCCCCACAAGCACCTGCGCCTCATTCAGACCATTACGTGACAGCAATGCCCTGACTTCATCGACAGTCGTATCGGCATGCTCGCCCCCCTTATATCGGGTATCACGCTCACCGACCTTCACGACGCCGGCAAAAGTATCGGCCAGAAACAGGCGGCGGCCCGGGCGCCGACTCGCAAGTCCGAGCAAGCAACCCGACCCTCCCCGCCATACCCCTACCTCAAGGAATGCACCCTCCAGATGATCCATCTGGCGAGCCAATTGCCAAAGTTCGTAGAGGCGATAGATGTCCACGAGGGTATGCTCACGAACCCGCTCATATACATCCAGGAAGTCAGCATTGCCCACCCAGGGAGCGTAACTGGCATAAGGTAGCACCCGTGAGTGACGAAGCTCCTGCGCCTGCGGATGCGCCCAATCTTCCTGGCTACGCAGATAGCCATAGCACAAGCCGGTCAAGCGCCGCTTGATCCAGCCAGTCATTCGGCAGACTCGACGGAAACCGCCATTTGTTCTGCCAGTTCCTCACGCGGGAGGAAGGGATACAAGTCCTCCAGAGCGCCGGTTACAGGCTTGCCGTTTTTATCGATACGGGTCATGACACGTGGCACCCGCGGCTCTTCGACCTGCACCAGTACCTCACAGATTACAGGCCCATCGATGTCCAGCACCGCCTGTAGACGAGCCTGCAGGTCGGCGTGCGAATCGATGCGTGCATACCCCACTCCATAGGCACCGGCCAGTTGCGCCAGATCCGGCAACTGCAGGCCGCTCGTGGAGTCGGCCCCGACCAGTAGCTTGAAGTGCGTGTTTTGCGAAGTACGAATCGAAGCATAACCCTGGTTGTTGATGACGAAGCATTTGACCGGCAACCGCTGCGCAGCGAGCGTCGCCAACTCCTGAACGTTCAACTGCAGACCACCGTCACCCTCGACACATACGGTCGGCCGACGCCCGGATGCCAGGCACGCACCAATCGCCGACGGAATCCCGAACCCCATCGAACCGGTACCGCGATTATGGAAGCAACGTTGGCCCTTCTTCAGCCGTAAGTTGAGCAAGAACAACTCGGAAGCGAATCCCGAACTACCCGGCGCGATCACATCCCCCTCGTTGAGCAGCGAGGAAAGCTGGTCAGTGAAGTAGTACATGCTGACACCTTGGCTGTCGTCGGCGTGCTCCTCCTGCAGAAGCGGGTACTGTCTGCGCCACTCGCCGATACGCGTCAGCCAGTCGGCGTAAGACGGCAGGCGCCCACGGGATGACTGCAACGCCAGCGCTTCGATAAAGGGTTTGACGTCGGAGACTACCGATACCTCGATAGGCATCTGCAACTTGGCGATTTCCGCCGGATCGATGTCCACCACCACCTTCTTCGCATACGGAGCAAAATGCGCGTGATTGTATGCCGTCAGTGCCATGTCCAGACGCGAGCCGAGAACGATCAGCAAATCGCAGTTCTGCAGGGCGAAGTTGGCCCAACGCGGCGCAATCGAACCAGGGCGTCCAGCATAGAGCGGATGCTCATCATCGATAATATCCATGGCCAGCCAGGTTGGCATGACCGGCACGCCCGCGGCCGCGATCATCTGGTGGAACGCGTCAACAGCGCCGGCCATGCGGATGCCGCTACCGGCAATGATCCCCGGTCGCTTGGCCTCACGCAGCAGTCTCACGGTTTGCTCCACAGCCGCGCTGACATCCGGTTGTTCGATCGTTACTGGCGGTTTTGCCCGACGTAGAGTGGCGGGATCGACCTGGGCAGCCTGAACGTCCAACGGCACGTCCAGCCACACTGGCCCACGACGCCCGCTGAGCGCAGCGTGTTCGAGCTGGTCGAAGACCTCCGCAACCGCTTGCGGATCAGTCAAGGTGATGGCCCCCTTGGTGATCGGCTGGACGATCGAGACGATATCGGCCTCTTGCACACCCAACATGCGCAGGCCGGTACCGGCTTTGAGATCGGCACTTTTGACCTGGCCGGAGACGAAGAACACAGGGGTGGAATCCAGCCAGGCACCGAGCACCGCAGTCACGGTATTGGTCGCTCCCGGACCACAGGTGGTCATACAGGCAGCGGGCCCACCGGTGAGCTTGCCAGCGGCTTCGGCGGCGATGGCGGCCGCCTGCTCATGCAGGCACAACACTGGCTCCAGTTCGGGGTGGCGTCCCAGCGCGTCATTGAGGTGCATGGCGCCACCGCCTGGCAGGAAATAGACCTGTTTCACCTGCAAGCGCGCCAGGCGCTCCATGATGTAATCAGCTACACGGATAGTCTGAGTCATATCGAAGACCTCTCGAAACCGGCGCTTAAGCGAGCCGCGTCAAAAATTGCAGCGCCGACCAAAAGCCAGCGCCATGATCCTTATGCCCCTGCCAGACCTCGGGGATGAAGCTGACCTGTGGGTGCTGGCGAATCTGCGCCCAGGTGGCTGGCCAGTCGATGTCGCCGGTGCCCATCAACACGCCTTCGCCATTGGTGCCCTTGGCATCGGCCACGTGCAGGTGCGCCGAATGCGGCAGCAGCAGCGCCAGTGCCTGCTGGAAATCGAGGCCGAAGTGGAAGCAGGTCATCTGCAGGTGCGACAGATCCAGGCACAGACGCAGGCCATGATCACGCGCCTGGGCGGCCAGCTCCTCGGGCATCATGAAGATGTTCTGGTGGCGCTGACCGCCGAAGTGCCAGGGGAACGGCGCCATGTTCTGCGGAATCAGTTCGGTGCCGGCGAAATCCACCTGGCGGCAGGCTTCGTGGAAGCGCTCATAAAGCTCCGGGCGCATCGCCAGCGGACGTGGCGCGTCGGCGGAGAAGCCACCGATATTGGCGACGATCAGCCGCGCATCGGCATTGGGGAAGCATTCACCGATTTGCAGGGTGGCATCCACCACGCGCTGCAGATTATCGATCGAACGCTGGCGATAGGCCGGATCGTCCGAGGCCAGATCCAGCAGTTCGCTGTTCTCGAACAGCTCCGGCGCGTGCACCACCAGGCGCGAACAGTCGACCTCGGCGAGAAACGGTTGCGGTTTCAGGCTGAGGTCACGGTAGGACAGATGGAACTCGAACAGGTCCGGGCTGATCCGTCGACGATAGTCGTGAAAGTCGTGGTAGCGCACGGGTACACCCCAGCGAATCGGCAATTTGAACGCCAGTTTCTCCTCGGTCTGTTGCTCGTTGAGGTCGCTCTCGAAGAAGAAATCCCCCTGATCGATATCACGACCGGCCGGTTTGCCCAATAGCTCCTGCAAACGATACGGCGGCAGACCCTGGCCAGGGCTGGCAACGCGCAGCATGCCTGCCTCGAGAATGCTGCCTCGGGTGATGTCACAGGCGGCGATGACGCTCTTGGCGAGATTCTCGCGGTTAAGCAGTTCGCCTTGGCTGGCATGGCGACCCGGGCCTTGCCAAGGCAATGCGAGCTCAAGCTGGCGGATGCCGTCGACCAGCTGGCGAAACTCGCCCGGCTCCAGGCTGGCCAGGTGATCTGGCCCTTCCATGCCGCGATCCAGGGTAATGTGCCGCTCCACCAGCTTGGCCCCCAGGGCAACCGCACCCAGAGTAATGGCGATACCACGTTCGTGACCGGAGTAGCCGATCAGGCCATGCAGTTCCTGCAGGCGCCGCAGGTAACCAAGCTGGATATCGGTTTCCGGCGCCGGGTAGGCGCTGTTGCAATGCAGTAGGGCGAAGGGCGTGCCGAGCGCCTGGAGCTGCTCGATGGCGCGCACGATTTCATGCTCGAAGGACATGCCGGTGGACAGGATCAGCGGCTTGCCCAGGCTGGCAGCCTTGGCGATCAGGTAAGGGTTGCACAGATCCGCCGAGGCGATCTTCAGCGCCGCAACGTCGAAACAGGCCAGTGCGTCGACACTGGGTTCGTCCCAGGGCGTGCACAGATAGCTGATGCACTTCTGCGCGCAATAGGCGCGCACCTCGCGGTGCTCGTCGTGGCTGAGCTCTACCTTGTCCAGCAAGTCCTGAATGTACTCGACCCCCAGATCCTCGGCGCGTGAGCCGTCTGCCTTGCGCCGATACAGGGCGTCACGGTTGCGCAATTGAAACTTGACGCAATCGGCACCAGCTTCGATGGCAGCATCGACCAGTTGCCGCGCCAGTTCCAGCGAACCGTTATGATTGTTGCCGACTTCGGCGATGACGTAGACGCGCTCGCCGCCAACCGGGAAGCCGTCGATATTAAATGAGGTCATTGGATTTTCGTTCGCCATGAGGTCACGCCGCTCGATTCGAAGCGGAAGTTCTGGGTCTGACAGCCCAGCGCGCCGACGGCGTTGACCACGGGCTGACGATGCTGGGGCTGAACGTAAAATAGGAAAAAGCCGCCGCCACCAGCGCCCAGCAGCTTGCCGCCACAGGCTCCGGCAGCCAGCGCGGCCGCATAGATGTCATCGAGCCGGCCATCGCTGATAGCCGAGGAAAAGCGCTTCTTCAAGTGCCAGGCTTCGTCCAGGCAGGAACCGAATGCCTTGAGCTCACCCCGGATAAGAAAGTGGTGCATACGCCGACACAGGGTAACGCTGGCGCTGAGCAGTTCGGTTTGCGATAGCTCGGCCTCAATCTCCTCGCGCTGCAGTTCGTGCAGGCGCCCGGAGTCATGGGAGATGCCGGTGTCGCACAGCACCAGGCAGGACTCCAGCTCGTTGCGGATCGAGTCTTCCAAGCGAATGGGATGGACGAGATTACGCTGGTTCTCGAACTCGATCAGGTTGAAGCCGCCGAACGCCGAGGCGTACTGATCCTGCCAGCCACCGGCGATGCCGAAGCACAGGCGTTCAGCCTGAAACGCCAGCTCGGCGATTTCGTAGGTATTCCAACGATCCTGACGCAGCTCATTGAACACCGCGATGGTCGCGGTGGTCGCTGCCGACGAGCCACCCAGGCCGGAGCCCACGGGAAAGTCCGAACGCAGGTAAAGGTCGAAGCCGTATTTGGGTTTGATCACTGCGACGATGGTGGCCAACAGGCTCTTCTCCGGCGCGACCAGCAACTCGGCCAGGGAGCTGTAATGTTCCTCACGGCCCAAGTCTTCGGCGTAGATGTTGATACGCCCATCGTCACGCGGGATCAGGGTGGCATGGGCATACAGGCCCACGGTGCAGCTGAGCACTGCCGCCGAGTGGTCGATGAAGAAATAGGTGAGATCCGCACCGCCGCCGCAGAAACTCATGCGCACGGGCGCACGGGCACGGGCCAGTACGGGCACCTCGACGCTGGCAGCCATCTGCCGGGTGTACACCTCCACCAGACGGCCCTGTTCATCCAGGCCTGGTAGAGCGATGCAGCCCAGATCAAACGCCTTGAGCAGATCCTCACGCGGCGCGCCTATGCGCACCGAACGAAACTCCTCATTCATGCAGGCGGTCACTGGCTCGTCCGTCTTGCCGCCCTGCAGCAAGTGGCGGCGCACGTCACCGTTGGTCACCACCCCCAGCAAACGCATCTGCTCGTCCACCACGAAAACGATCTGCAGGGCGCCGGCCTCAATGCATTCGACAGCGTCGAGGATGCTCTGCTGTTCACGGATACTGAGGGTTTGCACGAGCAGGCTCATGAGCGAGGTTCCATCCGAAAATCATTGGCATATCGGTCAAGCGACTCCGGCGTGCCGATATCGATGAAGCGACCGCTGTACTCGATGACGTTCACGGCTTCGCGCGCCAGCAACTCGGGCAGTAGCTCCTGCTCCATCGAGCACGCACGCACAGTGATGCTCGCGAAGGTTTCGCAGGTAAAAGCGTAGACGCCAGCGTTGATCAGGCCCGAACCCTCGCGCCCCTTCTCCAGCAGCGCCTGCAACCGACCACTGGCATCGACCTCGAGGCTACCGTAGCGGCTGCGCTCATCGACCTGCACACTCAGCAGCGCATTACCTTGCCCCTGCGCTATCAGCGCGTAGCCATCGGCGTCGAGAAAGGTGTCGGCGTTGAGCACCAGAAAGCGCCCCTGTGGCGGTTGCTCGCGCAACGCATTGAGCAACGCCCCGCCGGTGCCCATTGGGCTGGGTTCGACCACCAGTACCAGCCGCAGCCCGGCGTCCTGTGCCAGAGCCGCCAGTTGTTCAGCGACCTGCTCGGCCCGGTAGTGCGCGCAAAGCACGGCCTCACTGATGCCGGCCCGCTCTAGTTGGCGCAGCACGCGCGCCAGAAAAGGCTCGCCATGCACCGGCACCAGGGCTTTCTGCGTGTCCGTCACGCTACGCAGGCGCGTACCGAAACCACCGCAGAGCACGTAGGCGCGCATCAGCACAGCCTCCGTACATAGGTTTCCAAGTGGCGCGCGGCGTGCTCCAGGTGATCCTCGGACAGCCCCGGCCAGAGGCCGATCCAAAAGGTGTCACGCATCACCTTGTCGGTCACTGTCAGTTCACCGCTCACACGGTATTGCTGGCCTTGCATATAGGGCTGGCGAGTCAGGTTGCCAGCGAACAGCAGGCGCGTGCCCACACGTTGTTCGTCCAGATAACGCAACAGCTCGACACGCTCAATGCCGCAACCATCGCGCAGGGTCAGCGGGAAGCCGAACCAAGACGGATCACTGCCAGGCGTCGCCTGCGGCAGGATCAGTTGCTCGGCGCAGCCAGCCAGACGTTCGCTGAGCCAGGCAAAATTGCGCTTGCGCGCGGCGATGAAGTCATCCAGACGATCCATCTGCGCCAGGGCACAAGCGGCCTGCATGTCGGTAATCTTCAGGTTGTAGCCTAGGTGCGAGTAGGTGTACTTGTGGTCGTAGCCTTCCGGCAAATCGCCCAGTTGCCAGCAGAAGCGCTTGCCACAGGTGTTGTCCTCGCCAGGCGCGCAATAGCAATCACGGCCCCAGTCGCGGAACGACTCGACGATGCGTTTGAGCAGTGGCGAGTCAGTGAACACCCCCCCGCCCTCGCCCATGGTGATGTGATGCGCCGGGTAGAAACTGAGCGTGCCAATGTCACCGAAACTGCCCACCTGGCGACCTTCATAGGTCGAGCCGAGGGCGTCGCAACAATCCTCGATCAGCCACAGGCTGTGGCGATCACAGAGTTCACGGATGACCTTGAGGTTGAACGGGTTACCCAGCGTGTGGGCGAGCATGATCGCCTTGGTACGCGGCCCAATGGCCGCCTCGACCAATGCCGGATCGATGTTGTAGGTGCCCAGTTCGATATCGACGAACACCGGCACCGCACCGAACTGCAGGATGGGGTTGACCGTGGTGGGAAAACCGGCGGCCACGCCGATCACTTCGTCACCTTTGCGAATTGCCCGATCGCCCAGACGCGGCGAGGTCAGGGCGGAGAACGCCAGCAAATTGGCCGAGGAACCGGAGTTGGTGGTCAGCACGCAGCGGCGGCCCAAATAGCGAGCCAGACGAGTCTCGAAGGCCTGGTTGAAGCGCCCAGTGGTCAACCAGCCGTCGAGCACCGCCTCGGTCATGTTTTTCAGCTCACCAGCACCGATCACCTTGCCGGAGGGCGGCACGGCATCACGACCTGCCTCGAAGGCGGTCGGTGCCAATTGCAGCTCGGCATACCGCTCCACCAGCTCGGCTATCTGCTGACGCAGCGCTTGCGCCGTCTGTTCACTCATGGGTTTCGCCTTGATAGGCCGCGATCTGCGCGCGGCTGAATGTCTGCATATCCTCGCCGGCCTGCCAGGCCTGGTGCCAGTCGAGGGTTCGTTCGATGGCCTGCTGCAAGTTCCAGCGGGGGTGCCAGTTCAGTCGAACACGTGCCTGGCTGGAGTCCAGCGCGAGCAGGCCCGCCTCGTGCGGTTGCCCGCTCGCCTCGACCGACCAGCGCGCCTCACCAGGCCAGCGCTGAGCCAATCGTTCGACCAGCTCGCCGACACTGACCTGCCCCTCGCTGTCGGGGCCGAAGTTCCATGCCGAGGCCACCGCCTCGCCCTGCTCGACCAGTGCCTGCGCCAGGCACAGATATCCGTGCAGCGGCTCAAGTACGTGCTGCCAGGGACGCACGGCTTGCGGGTAGCGCAGCGTCAGTGACTGACCTGCCTGCCAGGCACGCAGGATGTCGGGCAGCAAGCGATCAGCCGACCAGTCACCGCCGCCAATCACATTGCCGGCTCGGGCCGTGGCCAGAGCAATGCCCGACTCGCGCAAAAAAGACTCGCGCCAAGACGCGCACAACAACTCCACGCAGGCCTTGCTGCTGCTGTAGGGGTCATGCCCACCGAGGCCATCACTTTCGCGGTACGGCCAGAGCCATTCGCGGTTTTCGTAGCACTTGTCGCTGGTAACCACCAGCACCGCACGCACGCTGTCGCAGCCACGCAGCGCCTCCAGCAGATTGACCGTGCCCATGACATTGGTGGCGTAAGTCTCGGCCGGCGCACGGTAGGATTCACGCACCAACGGCTGAGCCGCCAGGTGCAGGACGATTTCCGGGCGAAAGGTCGTAACGGCCTCGGCAACGCGCTGAGCGTCACGGATATCGGCCAGGGTGCCGGGCACACACTCGACCAGGCGCGCGACCTGCCAGAGCGACGGCTCAGCAGGCGCAGGCAAGGCATAGCCACAGACCTCGGCGCCCAGTTCCTGCAGCCACAGCGCCAGCCAGCCGCCCTTGAAACCGGTATGCCCGGTCAGCAAGACTCGGCGACCGGCCCAGAAAGCCGCGCTCACGGCCATATACGCCACTCCGCCTGGCCGCTCTTCCAGCGATCTTCGAGCAGCACGCGATCACGCAGGGTGTCCATCGGTTGCCAGAAGCCACGATGCAGATGACTCATCAACTGTCCTTGCTCGGACAACTGGCGCATCGGTTCGAATTCCCAGGTGGTGCTGTCGCCATCGATGTAATCGAGGACACCTGGTTCAAGCACGAAGAAGCCGCCATTGATCCAGCCGCCATCACCCTGAGGTTTTTCCTGAAAGCCCAGCACCTGCTGGCCTTGGATATCCAACGCACCGTAGCGACCTGGCGGCTGCACGGCCGTTACCGTGGCCAGCTTGCCGTGGCTGCGATGGAAATCGATCAGTTGCGCAATGTCGATATCGGCGACGCCATCGCCGTAGGTCAGGCAGAAGGTCTCGTCGCCCAAGTAATCGCGCACGCGCTTGAGGCGCCCGCCCGTAGCGGTGCTCTCACCCGTGTCGACTAGGGTCACACGCCACGGCTCGGCATGGCGGTTGTGAATGTGCATCTGGTTTTCTGCCATGTCGAAGGTCACGTCCGACATGTGCAGGAAATAGTTGGCGAAATACTCTTTGATCACGTAGCCCTTGTAGCCCAGGCAGATCACGAAGTCGTTGATGCCGTAATGGGAGTAGATCTTCATGATGTGCCAGATGATCGGCTTACCACCTATCTCGATCATCGGCTTGGGCCGCAAATGGGACTCTTCGCTGATACGTGTGCCCAATCCGCCGGCCAAAATGACTGCTTTCATAGATTCGCCCAGGTCGTCCGTACTGACCGACAATTCGTTGACCTTAACCCTACTCGTATCACTCACCGAGCAAAATACATGCCGTACCATTGGATAGGACTGGCGCGCGTACGATGCGGCGAAAGGTCACGCGATGAATGCCCGCCCGGGGCGCGAGCGTAACAGCCCCGAGCGGAAGGCGGCTAGGCAGGAAACTAACGTAACTGATTGAAAAGATTCAACCCGGCGATCTTCACGTAGCTCTGCTGCGCCGCTTCGAGAATGATGGTCTGGAACGACAGGCGCGACAATGCCTCGGCATAGTCGAGTTCACGCAGTTCGGCCTGCACCGATTTGTTCACCAGGGTCACGTCTTCGTTGTCGACGCTGGTGGTGTCGATCAGGTTGAGGCGCGCGCCAATTTCGGTCTGCACTTCCAGCACGTTGCCCATGCCATTGTCGAGGTTCTTCAGGGCGATAGCCACTTCGTCGCGAATGGCCAAATTACCCGCTGCCGAAGTGGGCGAGGACTCCAACGACTGGCGCAGGCGGGAGATGGTGTTGAGGATGCTGCGTTGCTCTTGGAACTGCGGCTTCACGCCAAACTCGTCGCCACCAGCGGCGGCGGCAGGGCCGGACATCGTGAACTCCGCGCCATACACGGTGAAGGTGGCAGGATAAGGCGCGGTAACGGTTCCGGTGGTCAATACCGGACTGTTGGGACCGACCGGCTGGGCATAGACCTCGTAGTTGGTATCGTCGGTGAAGCGAAGCACCACGCCGGAGGTAGGAAACTGGCTGTCGAATACCGCCTGGTTGACGACATTACCGCCTGCCACCACGGCGGCAGAGCCATTGGTGGACGCGCGGGTCACAGCGAACTCGGTGGACGCGGACTGCAGGGTGAAACTATGTGTGCCGATGCCTGGCGAACCCGCGGTAGCCGGAGGCTGGATATCTGCCAGCAGATTGTCCAGATCCAGCTCGTTATCGCCCTCTTTCAGCACTACGTCGAGCTGAAAACGCATGCCACGAAAGTTGATGACGTTGCCGCCATTGACCAACGGGTCGATCTTGCCACCACCAGGAATCTCCGAGGTTACGTCAGCGCCGCTGGCATCGTAGATACGGAACTCGCTGCCACTGACGAACGCCAGCGAATAGGGCTCGCCGTTACGGAAGTCCGAGTTGAAGGCACGCTCATCTTCGACCAGGCCGGGCGAGATGAACACGCGCTGGTCGGCAGCGGGCACTGCCGGGATGGTCGTTGCCGGCAACGGGGGCGATGGCAGTGCCGGATTATTGACTCCGTTGTCGTTTGCCACACGGTTGGCGTTGGTGACGTCCTCGAACAGGCGCTTGCCGTTGTCGTTGATCGCGACATTGGTCGAGCTGGCCACCTGCAGCGTACGCTGCCCTTCGTCACCGAAGTACGAATAGGTGCCATCCGGGTTGCGCAAGAACGGCTCGTTCTTGCCCAGAAAACCGGAGAACAGGTACTCACCACGGGCGTTGCGGCTGTTCATCAGGTTGAGCAGTTCGGCCTCACGCTCGGAAAGCTCCTTGGCGATGGAGTTGCGGTCCTCCGATGAGAGTGAACCGCCGCCGGCCCGCACCGCCAGCTCACGCACACGCTGCAACACGGTATTGACCGAATTGAGCGTGGTCTCTTCCTGAGTCAGGCTGTTCTTCGCGGCGGTCAGGTTGTCGCTGTACTGTTTGAGTACCGCCTGTTGTTGTTCGAGCTGCAACAGGCGCACCGAGGCCACTGGATCATCCGCCGGGGTGAGGATACGGTTGCCACTGCTGATCTGCTCCTGGGTGCGAATCAGATTCGAATAATTGCGCCCCAGACCGGAAACGCCGTTATTGAACGCCTGAATGGATGAGATGCGCATGACCATGGGGCTTGCCTCTTGCAACGCCTGTCAGCTGTACAGGCCGCGCTTTCCCGAACTCGGGAAAGCGACAATTCAGAATGTATTGATCAAAGTATCGAACAGGTTACGCGCAACTTGAATGATCTGCGCGGATGCCTGGTAGTACTGCTCGAACTGGATCAGTTTGGCCGCCTCTTCATCGAGGTTGACCCCGGAAATCGAGTCGCGGTTATCGGTGGCCTGCTTGAGGATCGCGCCAGTCGCCTCGCCGTCTACACGCGCCTGACTGGTCAGCGTGCCGACCCGCTCGACCAGGTCACCATAGGAGTCGGAAAAACTCGAACCCGTGGTATTGGGCGCCGCCGGGTTGATGCCGATCACTGACTTGTTCTGCAAGTTGACCAGGTTCAACGCGTTACGGTTATCCGACACGCCATTGGTGTTGAACGACACCGAGAAGTTGTCGCCACCCGACGGTCGGCCGCTGATGGTCACCTGATAGTCAAACGCAGCAGGAACCGCGGGCGGGTTGGCCGGTACGCTGATGGTCAGCGCGTTGTCCTGCCCCGGAACGATGCTACCGGTGTCGATCACGTTGCCGTTGATATCGACGACGTCATAGCTCTGCGTTGCGCCGCCTCCCGCCCCCATCACGATGCGCAGCGGCGGCGCATTGCGCAGGCTGGTTTCCAGATCCGCCTGTGCGGCCGGATCGTAGATATTGATTTCGGTCAGCAGCTTCGGCTGGGTAATCTTGCCGGTGCCGATATTGGCCGGGCTGGTTTCCGCTTTCAGCGGCGCGGCGAAGGCCAGTTCCTCGGCGTTCTTCATGTCCGCTCGAATGTCACGGCCGGCGTTACGGGTCGGCATCACCTGAAAGCGATCACCTGCTGCGAAGGTGCCACTGGCCACACCAAGGGAGAAGCCGTCCACTTCGGGTGCAGGCACCGTGGTGATATCGAAGGTCGCCGGGCTGGCAGGAAACTGCGTGCCATCGGAGAGACGGCGAACCACATACTCGGTCGCGCTGGTGAACTGCACCTCGTAATCGCTGGTAGTCAGTTGCGTGGTGTCGGTCAGCGTGACATTGAGGTTGGCATTCGCATCGCTGTTGCCAATCCGCGCCAGGCTGCGCTGACTGAGCAGCAGGGGATCATTGATCGAGCGAAACAGGTTGTTACCGAACTCGCCATTGAGATCCAGCCCCTGCCCCAGCTGACGATTGATCTGGTCGGTAACCGAAAGCGCCAGGCGACCAACAGCATTCAACGAGGTATCCAGTACATCTTCTCGATAGCGCAACAAACCGCCCATCTCGCCGCCTGTGATCAGGGAGCTGACGTTCTGCCGCGAGTTGCCGCTGACGAACTGTATCTCCTGACGCAATGGATCGGCCTGCCCCGGCACCACTTCGAGCCGCGCGGCCTGCTTGCCGACGACCAATGGCTGACCGGAACCAATAAACAGGTTGTAGCTGCTGTCGTCCTGTGGAACGACGGTCACACCGACGAACTCGGAAAGCTTGCGTACCGCCTCTTCACGGGCGTCGAGCAGGTCGTTCGGCGCCTGTCCGTTAGAGGCTGCAATGGCAATCGCGTCGTTGTAGCCGGCAATCGATGTCGCCAGTTGGTTGACCTGATCGGTAACCGCCGACAGCTGTTTGTTGATGAAGGCGTTCTGCTCGTACAGGCGGTCATAAACGGTATTGAAACGCTTGGCCAGACCTTCCGCTTCCGACAAGGCCAGCTGCCGTGCGGGTATGTTAGCGGGGTCTTCGGCTGCGGTTTGCAGAGCGGAGAACAGTTTCTGCAGGCCGGGAGTGATACCCGTGGTACTGCCCGCAAGCAGGGAATCGAGCTGGTTGATCTGGCTCAGGTAGGCCTTTGTGTCGCTGTTGAGTGCAGTGCTACTGCGTACCTGGGTATTCAGGAACTCGTTGTAGATGCGCCGCACGTCGGTCAGGGTCGTACCCGAGCCGATATAGCCAGCACCACTGAACTGCGGCGTACGCGTGGACTGGATCGTCTCCTGACGAGAGAAACCAGGCGTATTGACGTTGACGATGTTATGGCCGGTAACAGCCAGCGAAGTCTTGTTCGCCGCCAGGCCCGAGAGGCCTATGTTCAATAGGTCAGCCATGGTTCAACCTCAAGTCCTTGTGGTGGCGCTATCGGCAGCGGCGATTGCTTGATAGGTCTGCATCTTGCGAGCGATCTGCGAGATCTTGCGCGCATAGTTCGGGTCGGTGGCGTAGCCGGCCTGCTGCAGTTCCTTGACGAAACGCTCCGGGCTCTCAGTAGCGTTCAGCGCCTTCTCGTAGCGACCGTTGTTCTGCAGGAAGCTGACGTAGTCGTCGAAACTCTGCGCGTAGGAGTCGTAGGCGCGGAAGTTGGCGGATTCCCTGACGGCCTTGCCACCCTTGTACTCGGTGGTCAGTACGCGGGCCGACTCGCCGTCCCAGCTGTTGTGGGACTTGATGCCGAACAAGTTGTGGCTGCTCTGGCCATCGCCGGTACGAATGATCGACTTGCCCCAACCGGTTTCCAAAGCGGCTTGCGCCACCAGATAACGCGGGTCGACACCGATCTTCTCGGCCGCGGCTTCTGCCATCGGCAGCATGGTAGCGACGAATTCCTGCGGTGAGCTGAACGCGGCCTTGCCCGGTGCCAGCGGCGGCTGGGCGATACGGCGTCCCGTCAAGGCATCGCTATTGGCCAGGCTCAGGCCTGCAGCTTTGGGGGCTGCTCCGGCCTGTGCCGGAATCCAATCATTGCCCGCCAGTGCCTTGCCCTCGTCCTCTCCCGCCGACGGCACGATGCCGGCCAGCAGACGATCCGCCAGCCTGCCCGGCACAGCCAGGCGACGGCGATTGAGCAGTGCCGCATCATCGCGAAAGCCTTCACTGCTGGCGACCTTGTCAGCTTTCGCCTCACCTGTCGCGGCAATTGGTTGCTCGACCTGCGCAAAAGGATTGGCACGACTCGACGGCTGCTTGATCTTCGACATCTGCCGCACCAGCACATCGGCCAGGCCAATGCCGCGCCCTTCCTTGGACAGCGTTACCGCCAATTGCTGGTCGTGCATGTCCTGGTAGGTCTTGCTCTCGTTGCTGTTCATGAAGTTACCCTCGCCGAACGCAGCGTTGGCCGAGCGCATGGCCTTGAGCATTTCGTTCATGAACAGCGATTCGAACTCCTGAGCGACCTTGCGGATATTCTGCTCGGTATCGCCACCCACCTTGAACTGGTTGAGGCGGTTCAGGTCGGTAAAAGCACCGCTGTCGACCGGGCTTTTGGCGTTTCCGAGCAAACCGGCTGAGAGTCGAGAATCCATATCGGCAATCCTCCTCAGATCACGATCAGGTCGGCCTGAAGAGCGCCGGCTTGCTTGAGCGCCTCCAGGATGGCCATCAGGTCGGAAGGCGCCGCGCCCACCTGGTTAACCGCACGCACGATCTCGTCGAGGCTGGTGCCAGGGCCGAACTTGAACATCGGCTTGGCCTCTTCCTCAGCGCCCACGCGCGAACGGGGTACCACCGCAGTCTGCCCACCAGACAAGGCTTCTGGCTGGCTGACGATGGGGTCTTCAGTGATAGTCACGGTCAGGCTGCCGTGGGTGACCGCGGCCGGCTGCACCTTGACGTCCTGACCGATGACGATGGTGCCGGTGCGCGAATTGATGATGACCTTGGCCACCGCCTTGCCGGCTTCGACCTGCAGGTTCTCCAGAATCGACAGGTAGTCGACGCGCTGATTGGGATCGAGCGGTGCACTGACCCGAATCGAACCACCGTCGATGGCTTGGGCGACACCCGGGCCGAGCAGATCGTTGATCTGGTCGACGATGTTCTTCGCCGTGGTGAAATCAGGCCGATTGAGGTTCAGGGTCAGGTAGTTGCCCTGATCGAAACCGCTCGGCACCGGGCGTTCCACGGTGGCGCCACCGGGAATACGGCCGGCAGACGGCACGTTGACGGTGATGCGCGAACCGTCGGCGCCGCTGGCATCGAAGCCGCCGACCACCAGATTGCCCTGGGCGATGGCGTAGACGTTGCCGTCGATGCCCTTGAGCGGCGTCATCAATAGGCTGCCACCGCGCAGGCTCTTGGCGTTACCGATGGAGGAAATGGTGATGTCGATGGTCTGCCCCGGCTTGGCGAAAGCCGGCAGATCCGCATGCACCGACACAGCAGCGACGTTCTTCAGCTGCACGTTGCCGCCTGGCGGCACCTTGATGCCGAACTGCGCCAGCATGTTGTTGAAGGTCTGCACGGTGAACGGCGTCTGGGTGGTCTGGTCGCCACTGCCATTGAGGCCGACCACCAGGCCGTAACCGATCAACTGGTTGCTGCGCACACCCTGGATCGAAGCCAGATCCTTCAGGCGCTCGGCCTGGGTCGGCAGGCTCAGCAGCATGCACGCGAGCATGGTTACCAACAGCAGCCAATCATTGGCGCCGCGATGACGATAACCGCGATGAGCGACCGCAAACTGTCGACGGCATGCTCCGGCCTGCGCTGACTCAAAGCGGTCAAATCGCGCACCTCGTTTGGCGGTCGACGTGACGGTAAAAGCCTTGCGCGCAGAGCCGCCAGCCGTCACTCGCGCATACCAGAGAGACAAGCGATTGAGCAGTGAAGACGGTGAATGAGTCAGCCAGGTTTTCATCTAGAACTCCCCGTGATCAGAACGGCCACAGCGGGCTCATGAAGAAACGGCTCATCCAACCGGGTTGGCTGGCATCAGCAAAGGCGCCCGTCCCCGAGTAGGTGATGCGTGCATCGGCAACACGAGTAGAAGACACGGTGTTGTCGGTGGAGATGTCGTCGGCACGCACCAGCCCGGAAATACGCATCAGCTCATCGCCAGTGTTGAGCGTCATCCACTTCTCGCCACGCACAGCCAGAATGCCGTTGGGCAGCACTTCAGCAACGGTCACGGTGACCGAGCCAGACAGGCTGTTGCTCTGTCCCGCCTGACCGGAACCCGTGTTGGCGCGCTGGGAATCCCAACTCGAATCCAGACTCAGGTTGTTGTTGGTCATGCCCAGCGCGCTGAGGCTGCGCAGCGGGTTGTCCGGGGCGACGGCCATGCCGAAGAGGTTGGGCACCCCCAGAGTTCCGCTGCTGTCTTTCTGCAGATTACTGTTGGCGTTCTTGCTGGCCTGGGTACGCTCGTTCAGCGTGATGGTGATGATGTCGCCGATGCGAAAAGCCTTGCGGTCGTCATACAGGCCATTCTCGAAACCCGCCTGGTAGATCGAGCCATTGTTCTGCGCAGCCGGCAGCGGCGTACGCGGCAATACCGGCGCGTAATAGGGATCATCCGGCTTGGCTGTCGGCGCCACGCAGCCGCTGCTCAGCAGCAGGCCAACCAACAGGGGGAAACAGAGAATTTGCCGGTTCATAACCACTACCTCGCGGCGTTCACAACAGTGTCAAAAAATCAGAGGTTCTGCGTCACGAAGGACAGCATCTGATCAGCGGTGGAAATCACCTTGGAGTTCATCTCGTAAGCACGCTGGGTGGTGATCATGTTCACCAGCTCCTCCACCACACTGACGTTGGAGTTTTCCAGGGTGTTCTGCAGGGTCGTGCCCAGGCCATTGAGACCTGGATTACCTACCTGCGGCGCGCCACTGGACCCAGTTTCCAGGAACAGGTTGTTGCCGATAGCTTCCAGACCCGCCGGGTTGACGAAGTCGGCCAGTTGAATGTTGCCGATGATTTGCGGCTGGGCGTTGCCGGCGGTAGTCACCGAGACGGTGCCATCCTCGCCCACAGTAAAGGTCCGCACCTCGTTGGGCAGCACGATTGCCGGCTCCAGGGCAAAGCCCTGCGAGGTAACGATCTGGCCGTCGGAGTTCAGGTGAAAGCTACCGTCACGGGTGTAGGACACGGTGCCGTCAGGCTGCAGAATCTGGAAGAAACCGCGACCGTTCACCGCCAGATCGAGTGGCTGCTCGGTGGTTTGCAGGCTGCCTGGGGTAAAGATTTTCTGGGTACCAACAACACGCACACCCGTGCCGAGCTGCAAACCCGAGGGCAACTGGCTGTCCTGGCTGGATTGGCCGCCGGGCTGACGACGAATCTGGTACAGCAAATCTTCGAACTCGGCACGGTCGCGCTTGAAACCCGTGGTCGCGACGTTGGCCAGGTTGTTGGAAATAGTGGTCAGGTTCATGTCCTGAGCGGACAAACCGGTCTTGCTGACCCACAGTGCCGGAAGCATATCGATTCTCCTCGGGCGCCGGTTTTACGGCGCCGCGTGCTGGTAATTAGCTAATCTGCAAAACCCGCGCCATGGCCGACGAGTTGTCCTCGGCAGTGCGCATCATCTTTACCGACAGCTCGAACTGGCGGGATAAGGAGAGAATCGCGGTCATCTCCTCGACGGCGTTGACGTTGCTGGCCTCGAGAAACCCGGAGGTGAGCTGAACCGTGGCGTCGGCTTCTACCTCGGGCTGGCCCTTGACGCGAATCAAGCCATCAGTGCCCTTCTCCATGCTTTTCGGGTCCGGGTTGACCAATTTGATACGGTCGACCTCAGCCAACACATTGGGATTCTCGCCAAGAGCACGAATACTGATGGTGCCGTCCTGGCCAATCTCTACCTTCTGCTCCGGCGGCACGGCAATCGGCCCGGCGTTGCCCATCACCGGCAAACCGTTGCCGGTGCGCAGTACACCCAAGGCATCAATGTTCAGGCTGGCGGTGCGCACATAGGCTTCGCTGCCATCAGGTGCCTGCACCGCGACCCAACCCTTACCACCGACAGCCACATCCAGGTCGCGTCCGGTTTCCTGCAGCGAGCCTGGACGGAAATCCGTACCCGGGCGCTCGCTCATGGCAAATACACGCGCCGGATAAGTTTCACCAAACAGCGGCATTGAGCGCGCCTGCTCAAAATCGCGACGAAAACCCGAGGTGGAAACGTTTGCCAGGTTGTTGGCGTGGGCACGCAGAGCCAGTGTGTTGTTCTGCGCTCCGGTCATGGAGACGTACAGCATCTTGTCCATGGTAATTCTCCGAGTGGGCGACACGCCCTTGGCTCTTTGCAGTGACCAAAGCAAACGCCGTGCCAAGCTCGAAAAATAAATTCAAGATACTGATTTAAAAGGATTTTATAGAAACATTTGGAGCTTTTTAAAATCAGGCGGCGAGGTTTTGCCGGCCCTGGAACGGCAAAGCGGCAAGCCTGGCTTGCCGCTTTTCCCACCCCCAATCATCAACGCAGGTTGATGATTGTCTGGGTAATGGCACTCTCGGTTTCAATGGTCTTGGCGTTGGCCTGGTAGTTGCGCTGGGCCACGATCAGGTTCACCAACTGGTCGGACAGTTCGACGTTGGAGTCTTCCAGGGCGCCCGCCTGCAGAGCACCCAGAGTGCTGCTACGTGGCGTACCGATCACCGGCTCACCCGATTCGAACGACTGCACCCAGCCAGTCTTGCCCACCGGGGTCAGCCCCTGAACGTTGGCGAAGTTGGCCAGCAATACCTGCCCCTGCACCTTGGATTGTCCGTTGGTGTAGCGCGCGAAGATCACACCAGTGTCGTCGATCTCGATACCGGCCAATTGGCCCGTGGTGTAACCATCCTGGCTTACGGTGTTGACACCGAAGGAGGCGGCATACTGAGTCGAACCGCGCATGTCGAAGGTGAACGACTCGCTATCAGCACCATTGGGCACCATGGTCCCCGGGTTTACTGGATCTTTCTCGGCTGGCACCCAGTCGGTATCTGCCAAGGCAAAGACGCCGTTAGGCGTTCCAACAGGAATGGCTGGCGCGTCAAGGGCTGGGTCGGCTGGTGTACTGGCCAGCGGCGTGATTGCAGGGGTAGCCAACTGACCAGCAGCATCATAGTTGACTGCATAGCTGAACGGCTGGGTGCTGGTGGGATCACGCGGGTTGACGCCATCGATCAGCACATGCATGACCCAGCCGTTGTTAGCCGGAGCTTCGTTCTTGACGAAGTACTGGCTCATCACGTGGGCATTACCCTGCGAATCGTAGATGTTGGTCGAGGTCGACCAGTTGAAGGATTTCGAATCACTTGGGTCGAAGGTCGGCGCCGCCATGGTCCCGGCATTGGCGGGACGAACGGCATTGGAGTTCAGGTTGGTCCGCTGGGAGACAGTGGTAGTCGCCCGGGGCTCCTGCTGGCCAGCACTGACGCGCAGGTCGGCCTGCACCGGCAAGACGTTGCCGCTGTCATCGGCCGCATACCCCTGCAGGCGGTAGCCGAAGTTGTTGACGATATAGCCGTCGCGATCCGTGCCGAAATAACCAGCCCGGGTGTAGCTCATCTCACCGTTGTTGCTGGTCATGAAGAAGCCATTGCCGTTGATGGCCATATCCAGCGCGTTATTGGTGTAATTGACGTTGCCCTGGTTGAACAGCTGCGAAACGTCCGCCAGCAGCACACCGCTGCCCTGCGCATTCTTACCGGTACCCAGCACGGAAGCAGCGTAGACATCGGCGAACTCGGCACGAGACTGCTTGAAGCCCGCAGTGCCGGCGTTGGCGATGTTGTTACCGGTGACATTGAGGTCGCTGGTCGCCGCACGCAGACCGCTAAGACCAATATTGAACGACATGGAAAACTCCTTTGCCGGAACTGCCGGCGGCAATAGTTATTGGCCGATGACCTGCACTTGAGAAAGCGGAACGCTGCCCAGACCGGCAAGGTTGAGCATCAGCTCGCTGCCGCCCAGGGTGACGCTGTCGACGTTGGCCGGCAGCAAGGTATACAGCCCTTTGGTCTCGCTGCCGTAGGTGGCCTGCGCCTCGAACTTGTAGGTGCCCGGCGGCGCCACATTGCCGTCGGAGTCCTTGCCGTCCCAGATAAAGCTGACGTTGCCGGCAGCCTGCTCGCCCAGGTTGACGCGCGTCACCAGCGAGCCGGAATTGTCGTAGACGTTGACATACACGTTGCTACTGCTGACCGGCAGCACGGTGCTGGCCTTGAAGCTCTCGCTGGTATCGACCACGGCCTTCTCGCTTGGCACGATGACCTTGCGCCCGACCAGAGAGGAGGCTTGCAACGCCTGCGAAGACTGGAAGCTGGACAGCATCGACCCCATGCTGGTGTTGAGCTTCTCGATCCCCTCGACCTGGCTGAACTGCGCCAACTGGGCGATGAACTCACCGTTACCCTGAGGTTCCAGCGGGTTCTGGTTGTTGAGCTGTGCCACCAGAAGGTTCAGAAACTCGTTCTTGCCGAGATCCTTGTTCTGCGTGGTGTCTTGCTTGATCTGATACTGATCGAGTACCGAATTCGTGCCGCTTACTGTGCTCATCCCTAGTCTCCTCGATACGTCACTGACCCAGGGTCAGCACGCGCTGCAGCATCTGTTTGGCGGTGTTCATCATCTCGACGTTGGTCTGGAAGGCACGACTAGCGGAAATCATGTCAGCCATTTCCTCGACCACGTTGACGTTCGGGTAGTAGACATAACCGTCGGCATTGGCCATCGGGTGGTCGGGCTCATAGCGCGGCATCAGACTGCTCTGATCCTCGATCACACCCATAACCTGAACGCCGCGGCCTGCCTCATCCTGCTCGGCGAACAGCGACCCGCGGTCACCGTTCTGCGACTGCTGGAACACGGTGGCGAAAACCGGGTGACGAGCACGGTAGGTCTGATCCAGGCTCGACGACACGGTCTCGGCGTTGGCGATGTTGCTGGAAATGGTATTGAGGCGAGTGCTCTGGGCGCTCATGCCGGTTCCGGCGATGTTGAAGACACTGGCAAGGGACATGGTCGCGCTCCTTATTCGCCGCGCAGGGCTGCAGTCAACCCTTTGAATTTGCTATTGAGGAAGGTGAAGCTGGCCTGGAACTGCACCGAGTTCTCGGCGTAGTTCGACTGCTCGATCTGCAGGTCGACGCTGTTCTGGTCCAGCGACGCGTGGAACGGCGTGCGGTACGGCAGTTCAGCTTCGCCGCTGCTGATGCCTTCGGCAGGAATGTGGCGACTATCGGTGCGATTCAGGGAAACGCCGCCGCGCTGCATGCGATTGCTTTGCTCAGCCAGAACGCTGGCGAAGTCCAAATCGCGAGCCTTGTAGTTCGGCGTATCGGCGTTGGCGATGTTGTTGGCCAGCACCTCGGCGCGTTGGGCGCGAAAACCGAGGGCCTGTTCGTGGATGCCGAGTGCTCTGCCGAAGTTGATGCTCATGTTCCGAACCTTTGCCGCTAGGGCCATGTGGTCTCTGTTGCAAGCTATTCAGCAAAGGCTGTGCCAATTTACTTATCTCAATAAAATCAAAGCCTTAAGGTCTTTCAAACAGAGAAATAGCGGCAAAGCGGCAAGGCTTTACCGCCTACGGGCAAGTAAGCGGCAAAGCCAACCGGATAGATTGCCGCCCCGCCGAACCCTAGGGCGTGCCCGAGATTTCCATAACCCAGAAACGCAAACGGGAGGCCAAAGGCCTCCCGCTGCTGATACCAAACATGCCTCGCGGCTATTTGGCCTTGTAGATGATCCCCGGACTGCACTGCACCATCTGGTACTTGTCCGGCAGACCATTGAGCGCCTCGGATGCGCCAAGAAACAGATAACCACCTGGTTTCAACGTGGCATGAATGCGCGTGAGGATGTCTTTCTTCACCTCCGCGGAGAAGTAGATCAGTACGTTGCGGCAGAACACGATGTCGAATTTGCCCAACGCTGCATAGCTGTCCAGCAAGTTGAGCGGACGAAATTCGACACGGCTCTTGATCGGCGCCTTGACCTGCCAACGCCCCGGCCCCTTGGGATCGAAGTAGCGCTGCAAACGCTCCTGCGACAAACCACGCCCCATCGCCAGGCTGTCATATTCACCCGACTTGCAATTGGTCAGCATCGACGGCGATAGGTCAGTCGCCACGATCTGAATACCGGCCTTGAGCTGACCGAGGTTGGTGCGCTCGAACTCATCGATGGACATCGACAAGGAATAAGGCTCCTGACCGGACGAGCAGGCCGCCGACCAGATGCGCAGACGCTGGGCCGGATAGGCCTTGATCAGCTCCGGCAGCACACGGTTCTTGAGCACCTCGAAAGGATAGGTGTCACGAAACCACAGGGTCTCGTTGGTGGTCATGGCATCCACGACCTGCTCGCGCAGCCCCCCGCGCGGCTGGGTTTGCATACGCTGCACCAGCTCGCCCAGGGTCTTGATGCCGTTCTGTTCCATCAGCTTGTTCAGACGGCTGGAAACCAGGTACTGCTTGTTGCTACCAAGCAGAATACCGCAGGCCTTTTCCAGGAAAGTCCGGAACTGCTCAAAATCCAAATTACCTGAAGACACTAGTGCCGCCTCACCAACCATAACGTTCGCCGAAGGTCGCCCCTTCAGCCCCCATCCGATACACGAATGCGATCAACCACACGCGCCGCCAGATCATCTGGCTTGAACTTGGCGAGGAAGTCGTCAGCGCCGACCTTCTTCACCATCGCCTGGTTGAACACACCGGAAAGTGAAGTATGCAGGAGGATATGCAGCTTCTGCATGCGCGGATCGCTACGAATCTCCGTGGTCAGGGTGTAGCCGTCCATTTCCGGCATCTCGATGTCGGAAATCAGCATCAGCAGTTCCTTGTCGGGATACCGTCCCTCCTCCGCCATTTTCTTGAGGTAATTCAGCGCCTCACGCCCATCGTTCAGCGCAGTCACTTCGACACCGACAGTCTGCAGGCAGCGCAAAACCTGCTTGCGCGCCACCGAGGAGTCATCGACGATCAGCACGTGCTTGGTCACCGCCTGACTCTGCACCTGATCATCGATAACGCCGGCGGAGATCACCTCGGAGGTCGGCGCGACCTCGGCAAGGATCTTCTCGACATCGATGATCTCGACCAGCTGTTGATCGAGCCGCGTGACTGCGGTCAGGTAGTGATCACGACCAGTACCCTTGGGTGGTGGATGAATTTCCTCCCAGTTCATGTTGACGATACGTTCGACCGAACGCACCAGAAAGCCCTGAACCTTGGTGTTGTACTCGGTGATGATCACGAAGCTGGTCTTCAGATCTCCCAGCGGCGCACGGCCGGTAGCGATGGAGAGATCGAGAATCGGAATGGTGCCCCCACGAATATTGGCCACGCCCCGCACCACCGGACTGGACTTGGGCATGATGGTGAGGTTCGGGCACTGCAGCACCTCCTTCACCTTGAATACGTTGATACCGTAAAGCTGTGGGCCTTCCAGGCGAAACAGCAACAACTCCAAGCGGTTCTGTCCCACCAGCTGAGTTCGCTGGTTAACCGAATCCATCAACCCGGCCATGCCCGGACTCCTTCTCGTCTAGTAACGCCTACCCCGTTGAGCCTAGCAGGCGGCACGGGGCTTGCTTTGCATTGCTTATGAAACAGAGAACGTCATCATTCCGTCAGCTACTGGCAAAGTGCCTTGCCCCTTTGTCCGTTTTACTCGCTTTGCCGACACTCGGCTACAGCGGTACGGCGGCGGCGACTTTCACCAGCACTGAACAACTTATCGGCGTCACCGAGGCCTTTCTTGAGCAGGCGACCAGTGAATATCTACAGCGTAGCGAAATTCAGGGCCGCCATGAGATTCGCGTCAATCGCCTCGACCCGCGCTTGCGTCTGCCACTGTGCGATCAACCCTTGACTACGACGTTGGAAAGCCCGTCGCAGCCACTGGGCCGCGTCACCACGCGCGTTCGTTGCGATGGCAGCGCGCCGTGGACAGTATTCGTACCAGCAGAAGTACGCTTGTATCGCCCAATCGTCGTGCTGACTCGCCCCCTTAAACGCATGAGCGTAGTCAAAGCTGCGGATCTGAGCCTGGTTGAACGCGATGTTGGGCAATTGGGACAGAACTTTCTGACTGACATGAATCAGGCGATCGGCAAGAAATTGACGCGCCAGCTGGGTAGTGACCAGATTCTTCTCTCAAGCCACCTGCAAGTGGCCGAGGTTATCCGTCGCGGTGATCAGGTGGTGATTAGCGCTCGCGGCACCACCGTCAACGTGCGCATGCCGGGCGAAGCCCTGACAGACGGGGCTCCGGGTGAGCAGATCAACGTGCGCAACCTGCGCTCGCAACGGGTGGTGCGAGCCCGAGTGGTCGGGCCCGGGCAGGTAGAAGTGTCCATGTAGGCACGTTTCTTGTAGCGCAAAGGTCTGGCGATTCCCTACACTGTCCAATGACGCAATGAAATTAGTCCTAAAGTTTTCCCGGCAGCGGCCGAAAAGCATGGCAAGCGTCCACCATATCGTCCGAGGTTTTGCATCATGGTCATCGACTTCAACCGGCTGAACAATGCCAATACGCCCGCCAACACGGGACGTACCGGCGCGACTCAGGCTGGCAATCGCAATGAGTCGGCACAGCCGAACAAGGCGCCTGTCACCGGTACCGATGAACAAACCAACGCCAAGAGCGGTGAATCGGTACAACTGAGCCGTGAGGCACAACAGTTGCAAGCAATCGGCGAGAAGCTGCGTGATCAGCCCATCGTCAACAAGGAGCGTGTGGCCCAACTGAAACAGGCCATCGCCGACGGCAGCTATCAGGTCGACAGCAAACGCGTCGCCAATAAACTGCTCGACTTCGAATCCCAGCGCTAGTCTCAGGGCTGCGCTGGGGTGTTGGACGCCCGACCCCCAAGAGCCCGCCATGCACGACACAGCCCTGCTTGACCTGTTCACCTCCGATATCGGCACCGCCGAGCAATTGCTTGAGCTGATCGATAACGAATTTCAGGCCCTCACCGAACGCGACCTACCACGCCTCGATAGCCTGCTCGGCGAAAAGCAACCCCTTCTTGCCCTGCTCCAACAGCACGGCAACGACCGTAGCCGCCTCCTGCAGACTGCTGGTCTGAGCGCTGACCGCGACGGACTCCACGCGCTGGCAAACACATCCTCCGTTGGCGATCAGCTACTCGCACGCAGCGAACAACTCTCCACCTTGCTGCAACGCTGCCAGGAGGCCAACCTGCGCAATGGTCGCTTGATCCGCGCCAACCAGGCCTCGGTCGGTAGCGTCCTCGGCATTCTTCGCGGAGGAGAGACACCCGGCCTCTATGACAGCCGCGGTAGTGCCGCTAGAATCGCGCAGCAAAGACCGCTCAGCCAGGCCTGAGCCATCCCCCTAACAAGAAGCACAGGGACATGCAGGCACTCCGCCAGTATGCTAGTGCCGTTGTAGTTCATGACTCGGAGAGTTCCGACCTGTGTCCAGCGCGTTCAACGACGAGAGCGGCCCTCAGCCGCCCAAGGTGCTCAAGACATCCGTAGAGATCATTGCCACCCTGCGTCAATTGCAACAGAACCATGACCCCCTGATCATTCAGTTCAAGGGGCGTGGCCTGCGTTTCCAAAGCTATCTTGTCGAAATAGATAAAGACCGCGCTCGCGTAGCGCTGGACGAAATCATCCCGAATGACGGCGAACGCTTTCTCAAGCAGGGTGAAACCTTCAACGTCGAGGCGTTTCGTGACGGAGTGCGAATCGCCTGGACCTGTGATCACGACGTGCAACTCGGTGAACTCGAGGGAGCGCCCTGCTACTGGGCGCCGTTGCCCAGCGAAGTGATCTATCACCAGCGCCGCAGCGCCTTTCGTGCGCCGCTGAAACAGAGCGATCTGGTCAAGGTGGTGCTCAACGGCGACAAGCTGCGCGAGCCGCTACCTGGCCACCTGCTGGATATTTCGGCAACGGGCTGCAAGCTGCGCTTTGCCGGCAATCTCACCCAACAGCTGAGCAACGGCCAGGTGCATGAACGCCTCACCGCCTACCTGCCCTTCGGTAACATGACCTGCGCCGTGGAGCTGCGCCACGTGCAGTACGACGACAAAGTCGACATGACCTTCGTCGGCACACGCTTTCACCGCATGAACGGCCTGGAGCAGCGCCAGGTCGAGCGCTTCGTCTATCAGTTGCAACGCGAGGCGCGTCGCACCGAAAGCGACGGCCCCTTCTGAATCACGGCAGCCTCTACTGGGCTGCCTGTGCTTTCTGCTGATCTTCTTCCTCTGCCGCAGCAGCAGCGGGTTCCTGCATCTGCTCCTGCACCATCTGCTCATCCACTCTAGGATCGAGCGCAGCCACCAGCGGTGAACTGGTAACGTTACCGGGCATGGCCATATGGTGCAGCGGCGCATCATCGACCTGGTGCTGATGAGTCACCACTTCAGGGCGAATGCGCCAGACCAGGATCAGCGCGCAGACGCTGACGAACACATACAGCATGTTGGCGCCGTAAAAGCGCATCAGCACACCGGCAAGCAGCGGGCCGATACACGCGCCCACGCCGAAGGTGACTAGCAGCATGGCCGTCAATGACACGCGGCGCTCGGGCTCGACGTGATCATTGGCCAAGGCCACTGCCAGTGGGTAAAGACTGAACTGCATCAGGCTGACCAGAAAACCGACGCCGAACAACAAACCGAGGAAGACCTCCGGCAGTGCCGCCAGCGGCAAGGCAGCCAGCAACAGCAGGACCGAGCAGCCGCGAATCAGTCGCACACGATCATGCCGATCGGATAGCCAGCCCAGAGGCCATTGCACAAGCAGGCCTGCCAGAATGCAGCTGCCCATGAACAGACCCACCTGCTCGGTCGACAAGCCCATACGCGTGGCATACAGCGGCGCCAGACCATAGAAGGAGCCGATCAGTAGACCGGCTACAGAGATGGTGGTCAGCGACAGTGGCACACGACTGAGGAAGAAGCGCAGCTCCAGCGGTGCCGGATGCAACGGTGCCGGGTGCAAGCGCCGGGTCAAGGCCACTGGCACCAGGCACAGCGCGAAGCACAGGGCGACCAGCATCAGCAGTTCCAGCCCAAGGGTCGGATGTATCACCAGCGCCAGTTGCCCGAGGATCAAGCCCAGGTAGGAAGCCGCCATGTAACCGCTGAACACCAGACCACGCTGCTTGGCTTCAGCCTGTTCGTTGAGCCAGCTCTCGATCACCATGTACTGGCACATCATGCCCAAGCCCACGAGCATGCGCAGGAACAGCCATAACGGCAGCCACTCAAACAAACCATGGCCAAGCACCGCGGCTGTGACCACGCCGGCACAGGCCACGTACGCGCGGATATGCCCCACCCGACCGATCAGCCGATGCCCCAGTTTGCCGCCCAGCACCAGGCCGAAATAATTGGCCGCCATCAACGCACCGACCCACAAGCCATCCACCGTATCGGCCAGGCGCAGAGCCAGATAGGTACTGAGCAGGCCTGAGCCGAGCAACATCAACAGAGTGGCAAAGTACAACGAGCGGAATGACTTCCAGATCAGTCGCATTGGCGGGTAAAGCTCCTTGTGCGGTAACCGGGATCAGTGTCAGGCCTGCGCGGCGAGAACACGGCGCTCCCAGGGCGTTATTTCATCGTAGAAGCTGGTCAGCTCCAGGGTCTTGCTGGCGATGTAACCTTCGATGAATTCCGCACCGAACAGTTCGATTGCCAACTCGCTGCGTTTCAGACGCTCGATAGCGGCGTGCATGGTACAGGGTAGCGCCAATTCTTCCGGCACCTCGAACTCACCCTGGATCGGCGCGCTCGGTTGCAGCTCGCGTTCCAGGCCATGCAGCCCAGCCGCCAAGCTGGCAGCGAGGGCCAGATAGGGGTTGGCATCGGCGCCCGGCAGACGGTTTTCCACCCGTCGCGCGACAGGTGCGCTGGCAGGAATGCGCAGCCCAGCAGCACGGTTGTCAGCAGACCAGCAGGCATTGTTCGGTGACGCATAGGGATGGCACAGGCGCTGGTAGGAATTCACGTGCGGTGCGAACAGCAGGGTGAAATCAGCCATTGCAGCCTGCTGACCGCCGATGAAGTGATAAAAGGCCGGCGTGGCCTCACCATTGTCGGCAGTGAAGATATTACGGCCGCTACCCTGCTCTACCACGCTCTGGTGGATATGCATGGAACTGCCCGGCGTATGCGACAGCGGCTTGGCCATGCAGACCACGGACAGGCCATGCTTGAAGCCGACCTCCTTGAGCAGGTGCTTGAACAGGAAGGTCTGATCGGCCAACTGCAGCGCGTCGCCGTGCAGCAGGTTGATCTCGAACTGACTGACCCCCATCTCGTGCATGAAGGTATCGCGCGGCAGCCCCAGCGCCTCCATGCATCGATACACCTCGGCAAAGAACGGACGCAGGCCATTGCCAGAGCTGACGCTGAACGCCGAACCACCATCTTCGCGACGACCATCCAGCCCCACCGGTGGCTGGAAGGGCAACTGTGGGTCGGGGTTGGCGGCAAACACGAAGAACTCCAGTTCGGTCGCCACCACCGGCTGCCAGCCATGCGCGGCGTAACGTGCCAACACTCGTTTGAGCAGGCCGCGAGTGGACAGGCCGGAGCTGCGCCCGTCCAGCTCGTCCGCATCGCAGATGGCCAGCGCACGCGGCGACTCGCTCCAGGGTAGACGGTGAATCTGGCTTGGCTCGGCATTGAGCGCCAGGTCGCCGTCATCGCTGCCATAGAAGCGCGCCGCTGGATAGCCGCCCATGATGCATTGCAACAGTACGCCGCGAGCGAGCTGCAAACGTCGCCCCTCGAGAAAACCGGCCGCGGTCATCACCTTGCCACGCGGGACGCCATTGAGGTCGGGGGTTACGCAATCGATCTCGTCGATACCCTGCAGCAGGGTTTCCAGGTCGTGGCGGATGGCAGTGCTCATTATCTGTTGTCCTTGAATGACGCAAATACCGCTCTGTGGCGGCGCAGCGTACAAAATACGCATCAGTCGTTCGATATTTCAAGCAGGCGAAGCTTGCCGAGATGCGACACCGGCTTGCACCCTGTCGCCCAGTTGCCAGCGCCTGGCTCGAAGCCCCGCAAGGCTGTGCTAGAGTCGCGCGCTATTTTTTCGGCCCACCTCCCGAGGCGGTGTTGAAAGTCCTCTCGATCCAGGCTCAGCGCCACGTGCGCCGTGCTCAGCAACCAGAGAACCACGCGATGTCCCAAGCCATCCACCCTGCCCTGCAGCTTCTCAACCGCACCAGCCTGGTGACGCAGATCATCATCGGCCTGCTCGCAGGTATCGCCCTTGCCGTCATCGCCCCTCAGGCCGCCCTGTCGGTCGGTTTTATCGGCAGCGTGTTCGTCTCGGCGTTGAAGGCAGTGGCACCGGTGCTGGTGTTCATCCTGGTGATGTCGTCCATCGCCAACCATCAGCAGGGCCAGCAGACCCATATCCGACCGATCCTGGTGATGTACCTGATCGGCACCTTCAGCGCCGCGCTGGTAGCAGTGGTTGCCAGCTTTGCCTTCCCGTCATCGCTGGTGCTGAGCAGCCAGGCCGCTGAACTGACGCCGCCCGGCGGCATTGGCGAGGTGCTCAAGACCCTGCTGATGAACGTGGTCGACAATCCGGTCAACGCCCTGTTGAAGGGTAACTTCATCGGTATTCTGGCCTGGGCCATCGGCCTCGGTTTTGCCTTCCGTCACGCCAGTGCCAGCAGCAAACAGCTACTCGGCGATCTGTCCAACGGTGTGACGGCCATCGTCAAGCTGGTGATCCGCCTGGCACCGCTGGGTATCTTCGGCCTGGTCGCCGCCACCCTGGCCGAGTCCGGTTTCGACGCTCTGCTCGGTTACCTGCACCTGCTGATGGTGCTGATCGGCTGCATGCTGCTGGTGGCCCTGGTGGTCAACCCGGCGCTGGTGTACTGGAAGATCCGTCGCAACCCTTATCCGCTGGTGTTCACCTGCCTGCGTGAAAGCGGTATCACCGCTTTCTTCACCCGCAGCTCGGCCGCCAACATTCCGGTCAACCTGCAGCTGAGCCAGCGCCTGGGCCTGCACGAGGAAACCTATTCGGTCTCGATCCCGCTGGGCGCCACCATCAACATGGCCGGTGCAGCCATCACCATCACCGTCCTGACTCTGGCTGCGGTGCACACGCTGGGCATCCCTGTCGACCTGCCAACCGCCCTGCTGCTGAGCATTCTGGCCTCGATCAGCGCCTGCGGTGCTTCCGGCGTGGCAGGCGGCTCGCTGCTGCTGATTCCGCTGGCGTGCAGCCTGTTCGGCATCCCCAACGAAGTGGCCATGCAGATCGTCGCCATTGGCTTCATCATCGGCATCGTGCAGGACTCGGCGGAAACCGCACTGAACTCCTCCACTGACGTGCTGTTCACCGCTGCTGCCTGCCTGGCGGAAGAACAGCGTCAAGCCTGAATTTCGGGGGCTCGTCCATCAGACGAGCCCACTGTCTGCTAGCAGTGCACGCAGCACAGCGGGCCCTATAGATCAGGGATACGGCAGGCAGCATAAAATTGATAACGATTAGCGTTTGAATTAAATTGACGCCCTTCGCAACCTCACAGCGGACGGTTTCATGTTCGAATTGCAAAGCGTCAGTTTCAGCATTCCTGAACGCACCCTGCTGCAGCCCTTGAGCCTGCACATCGATGCCGGACGCATGGTCGGCCTGATCGGGCACAACGGTTCAGGCAAATCGACCCTGATCAAATTGCTCGCCCGTCAGCAGTCGCCCAGCGCTGGACATATCCTGCTAGACGGCAAACCACTGTCAGCCTGGGGTCAACGCGATTTCGCCCGGCAGGTGGCCTACCTGCCTCAGCAGTTGCCGCAGACAGAGGGTCTGACCGTACGCGAGCTGGTGGGCTTCGGACGCTATCCCTGGCACGGTGCCCTTGGCCGCCTGGGCAATGAAGACCGCGCGCACATCGAGCGCGCCATGGACCTGACCGATACCGGCATGTTTGCCGATCGCCTGGTCGATCATCTGTCCGGCGGTGAGCGCCAGCGCGTCTGGCTGGCCATGTTGCTGGCACAAAACACCCGTTACCTGCTGCTCGACGAACCCACTTCGGCGCTGGATATCGCCCATCAGGTGGAAGTGCTCTCACGCGTCCACGACCTTAGCCGCGAGTTGGGCCTCGGGGTGCTGGTGGTGCTGCACGACATCAACATGGCTGCGCGCTATTGCGACCACCTGCTGGCTCTGCACAGCGGTCGCCTGCTGGCGCAGGGCAGCCCGACCGAACTGATGCATGGCGAGACCCTGGAGCGCATTTACGGCGTGCCCATGGGCGTGATGGCCAATCCGGCAGACGGCTCGCCGATCAGCTACCTGTGCTGAGCGGAGGCCACAGGTCGCCGGTATAAGGCAGAGGCTGATCGAGCAAGGGGCAGTTATCGCAATGCTCGAGGCTGTCCAGGCGATAGCGAATGCAACACACCCTGCGTTGACGCCAGAGGCCGTCGGGGCGCAGCGCTTGACTAACCTGCACATACTGAATCGGCCTGAACAGGGGGTTGCGAACGCCATCGGCACGCCGCTCCCGCTCCATCAGCTCGTGGCCGTGAACCAGTAGCGACTGGGGCAAGACCTTACCCATTTCACCTACGAACCATTCCAGGTAATTGCCCGCATTGCTCCACAGCACCTTGGGCGACAACCGTGTCTCCGTCGCCAGTATCTGGATAAACATCTGCAGATGCTCGGTCAGCTCGGCGAAACGCTGAAAGGCATCGGAGGGTGGCGCAGCAAACTGTTCACCATCGCCAGGCAACTTGAAGGCCAGTGGCAACCCCTGCTCATCCAGTACCACCTCGATGGCATCGAGCGCCAAGGGTAGGCGACGTCCCAACACCAGCGCGGCAGCGACCACCGGCGGAATCAGTCGAACCAGATAGTGCTTGGACCACTGCGAGGCCAGTGCTCGGCGATCCTGGCCGGTATGCAAAGGGTCGAAGCACTGCAAAACCTCATCGAGTTGAGCCGTTTGCAGGAGTCGGCGTACCGGCAGCGATGGCCGCGGGTCGTCGAAGGTGGTCAGTACGTCGCGATAACTCACAAACTCGCCAAAAAATAGCGGAGCGAGGGCAGCAATCATCGCCACCCCCTGCGAGCTCTAGAGAAACGACTCAGCACAATCGGCATCGGTCGAAGAAGCGCTCGCGACTCTGCACCATCAATGCGGCGCATTTGTGCGGGAAATCGAATTCCTTCTCCTGCCAGAAGCCCAGACGCTGCATGTGAGCAATCATTCGCTGATTGTCGGCACGCGGTTCGGCGACGATACGCTGGGTGCGCGGCTCATCCAGCAACAGATAATGCACCAGCGCCGATAGCCAGCTTTCCACCTTGTGCGGCCCGCGATGAGTCTCCTCGCCAACCAACATGTGGATACCTCGATCGTAGTCATCGACCGCATAGAAAGGTGCTATGCGATCCTCCTTGGCCCAGTAAGCCTCAAAATAGGCGAACGGCTGATCGTCGAAACACCCGATCAGAGTCAACACATGTGGATCAACCGCTAGCCGCTCCAGGTACTCACGGTGCTGCTCGAGGCTGCCCTGCTCCTGCCAGAACTCGGCCACCCGAGGGTGGTTCTGCCAGCGACTGAAGCGCTCCAGGTCGGCTTCGATATCAAGCGCACGCAGCGAGATCCAACTGCCCAGGCGCCTGTCGAAACGACGATACAGTTCGCCAGCGGGCTTCGGCGGACGTTGCGGATGACGCCGCCCATCGCTGAGCACGAAGCGTTGCGGATAGCTCTCGCTGGCCGCCCCGCGTCGCCAGGGCATGGGCAACTGCCAGAACATCGAACGCTGCACCTGCCAGAGGCCATCCGCCTCGGGACTGAGCAGCCCTCCTTGCACCAACGCAGCCGGGCAATCGTCCAACTGCAGCAATAGTCGCTGGCAGGCTGGATCGATCGCGAACGCCTGGTAGGCAAACGCCCAGACTGCAAGCGGCATATCGCCTCCCTGCAGCCACCAGACCTCGTCCTGACGCTCGGCACGCAACAGCGGCTGGCCATCGAGCAGCAGAGTCAACTCATGTGCGCCGCCATCGACTAGCAGCGTGCGCCCATCAGGCAGGGCCAGGGAAACACCGGACATGGACATCACCTCGAAAACCTCAAGACGAATGAAAGATGAAAATATTTAGTCGAACTCACTCAGGGATGGCCTGAAATAGCCGTCATTCCCGCGCAGGCGGGAATCCAGAACCCCGCAGCACCTGGACTCCCGCATTCACGGGAATGACAGTGTGGGGCTTTTTCAGAGTTTCCTCAGGCGCTTTCCAACGCCCGAGCCTGAGTCGAAATTGCCGCCGGCAAGTGCTCGAACAGCGATTGAGAGATCTCCTGAGCGCGCATCGGCAATACCGACAGCAAGGTGTCGCTCAGGCCGTGGCTGCTCTGACTGAACCCCTGCAGATAGATACCCGCCCTTAGGCGTGCATCGGTACGTACGCGGTAGTCGCGCTCGACGCGGAAGTCACCCAGGTATTCCTGCAGTGGCGCCAGCAACTCACGGTGAGAGTTGCGCTCGTAACCGGTGGCGAGGATCACCGCATCGTAGCGCCGGCTCTCCATGCCACCGGTGGCGCTGTCGCGCAGCGCCAACTCGATACCCTCGTCGCTGGCACGGGCGCTTTCCACCGTGCGCCGGCACAGGAAGCCATGACGCGCCTGTTTGGCCACCTTCTGCCGATAGAAGATGCCGTAGATACGCTCGATCAAATCCAGGTCGACCACCGAATAATTGGTGTTGTGGTACTCCTGAATCAGCTTTTCACGCTCGGCCTCAGGCTCGTTGAATACCAGGTCGGTGTAGTTGGGGGTGAATATCTCATTGACGAATGGGCTGTCGTCAGCCGGCTTGAGTACTGCCGCGCGTAGGATCATGTCCACCTGCACCGATGGGTAGCTGTCGTTAAGGTCGATGAAAGCCTCAGCCGCACTCTGCCCACCGCCAACCACGGCGATGCGCATCGGTTCGTGCCGAGTGCAGGGCTGGCTGGCCATGCGCTCCAGATAATGGGCGTGATGGAAAACTCGCGCATCATCACGCAGATGGGAGAAGGCCGAGGGAATCCGCGGAGTACCACCGGTGCTGAGGACGATGGAACGCGCCAGACGAAAGCGCTCGTTGCCCTGAGTGTCGACGGAGATCACCCGTAGTTGGTCGATGCCCTGGGCGCCGTACACCGGTTCGACGCGAACCACCGACTCGCCGTAGGCGCACTGATCTGCGAATTGCTGGCCGACCCAACGCAGGTAGTCGTTGTACTCCAGCCGGCACGGGTAGAAGGTTCCAAGGTTGATGAAATCGACCAGCCGCCCTTGCGCATGCAGGTAGTTGACGAAGCTGTAGGGACTGCTGGGGTTGCGCAGGGTCACCAGATCCTTGAGGAAGGAAATCTGCAATTCACTCTGGCTCACCAGGGTATTGCCGTGCCAGCGGTAATCCTGCTGACGATCGAGGAACAGCGCATGGTAAGCACGGCCTTCCCGCTCGGCCTGCTCCTGCAGGGCAATAGCCAGTGCCAGATTGGAGGGGCCGAAGCCGATGCCGAGCACGTCGTAGGTCGGAACGATCAACTGAGTCATGATGCCTGTGTCCTTTAGCCGTTTGCCACGAACAAGCCATGGGCCTGTCAGGGATAGTCCGCTTGCTCGGCCTGAAGGCGTGAGACTGCGGTCTTGAAGAAAAGACGAGGCAGGCGCTCAGAAATTTATAATCATTCTCATTATTGATACTTGATCGACAGCCGGATTTCACCCTGCCCGTTGACGCAGGCGTATGCGGCAATGCTTCATGGCGTTGACGACATGCTTCTCCACCATAGGGCGAGATATACCCATGCGCTCGGCAATCTCGGCATGAGAGCAGCCCTCCATCTTGCGCAACAGAAACACCTTTCGGCAAACCGGTGACAGTTCGTCCAAAGCCTGCTTCAACAGCCCCAGTTGCTGGGCCTGACTGGCCTGAATCTGCGGATCGCACGCGTCGACGAGCTCCTCATGCCCCAAAGACTCAAGCGGCTCGTCGGCGCGCACCTGGGCACGCCGGTGTCGGTCAACACTCAGGTTGATGGCGGTACGAAAAAGAAAGGCGCGCGGCTGCTCGATAACATCCATGGTCTTTCGCTCGAGCAGCCGCAGGAAGCTCTCCTGAGCCAGATCCGCAGCCGCCTGGCGATCACCGAGCGTACGACTGAGGTAACGGATCAATTCTTGGTAATGCTGTATCACAACGCTCTCTAAGCCCCTGGCGGAACCGCCCCGCGCAGGTTCCTGATGTGTCACGGCAACAGACACTTGCTGACAGCCTGGGTCAGCGGTACTTATAATCACTCGCATTTTTTGCAAATGAAAGCCTTGCAAAAGCCTGGGACGCCCGAATGATCGAGCAGCAATCCACCGATGAAGACGAGCGCCTCAGCGCCGAGGCGGCGTATTGGTGCGCGCGCCTGCATGACGTGGACTGCACGGCCGAGGAGCGCCAGGCCTTCGCTCGCTGGATAGCCGCTGCCCCCAACCACCAGCACGAATACGACGCCATGCTGGCGATCTGGCGACTGGCCGATCAACTAAGCCCGGCGCACGCCCCCACGCCTCGGCATGCACCAGCTCGCCCCCGCCGCCAACGAAGCGCATGGCGCGCCGCCAGAATGGCCACTGCCGCCATGCTGGGAGCCGTGACCATCTGGCTGGGCGGCTGGTCAGCCGGCCTGCTGCCGGCGCAAGCTGGCTACTACACGGCACAGGAAACCCCACGCAAAGTCATGCTGGCAGACGGCTCACGCGTTCAGCTCAACAGCAACAGCAGACTGATCTTCGCCACCTTCCGCGACCGCCGCAGTGCCTGGCTCAAGAGTGGCAGCGAAGGCTACTTCGAGGTCGCCCACGACAGCGAACACCCCTTTAGCGTACTGACCGACAATGGCCAAGTACGTGTCACCGGCACCCGCTTCAATGTCTGGACAGACGACCAACAGATGCTAATCAGCCTGCTCGAGGGCGCCGTGGTGGTCAGCCCGCCGAAGGGTGTCCAGGGTAGCCAGGCACAACTTTCTCCCGGCATGCAGGCGCGCTATCGCCAGGGTAGCAGCCAGATCGACGTGGAACAGGCGAGTACCGCCAGTGCTATTGCCTGGATCGAGGGCAAACTGGTATTGGATGACCTGGCACTGAGCGTCGCCCTACCACTTATCAACCGCTACCTTGAGCAGCCAGCGCGCCTGGGCGACGCAGCCAGTGGTAACTTGCGCATCGGTGGCATCTATCGTACCGATGACCTCAAGGCGCTGATCGAATCGCTACCAACCGTGCTGCCCATCGAAATCAAACGCCACGATGACGGCGGTCTGATTCTGAAAAGCCGCTACGCCTCACTCTAGATGGACGCGCCATGCGCATCGAGATGAACAATACCGCTCGCGCCTGAAGCGAAGTGAGCGCTGCCAGACACCCATCCTCGGTTTTCTTTGAGTTTTCTCCCGCCTTATCCGTCTTAACAGGAACGATTCGGGTTTGCAGTCATTTCGATTGCAGCCGCATCGCCCTCGTTTTCCGGCGCAGCCTGCGCCGAGCCTCAGGACTGGATGATGCAGACACCTCCGCAAAGTACCTTCCGCGAACTCTTCCGGCTGTTACGCCCGTTCGCCCCACAACTCGCCGCTGCCACCCTGCTGGGCGTGCTCGGCGGCGCTAGCATCACGGCGTTGCTGGCCACCATCAACTACAGCCTGCACTCTGACGAAGGTATGCAGAGCGCCCTGCTGCTGGGCTTCGCCGGCTTATGCCTGCTGGCGCTGGTCGGCTCGATCATCTCCGACATCGGTACCAATTATGTCGGCCAACACGTCATCGCCAGGCTGCGCAAGGATCTGGGCAGCAAGATCATCTCGGCACCGATCGACCAGATCGAGCGCTACCGCAGCCACCGCCTGATCCCGGTGCTGACCCACGACATCGACACCATTAGCGACTTCGCCTTCGCCTTCGCGCCACTGGCGGTGTCACTGACCGTCACCCTCGGCTGCCTGGGCTATCTGGCCTCACTCTCGCTGCCCATGTTCCTCACCACCGCCTTGGCCATCGTAATCGGCAGTGCCATTCAGTACGTGGCGCGCAGCAAGGGTATCCGCGGTTTCTTCCAGGCCCGCGACGCTGAAGACGACCTGCAGAAGCACTACCGTGCCATGGCCGAGGGCGCCAAGGAACTGCGCATCAGCCGTCCGCGCCGTTTCCAGCACTACAGCGAGCGCCTGCAGGGCACGGCCGAACGCATCTGCGACATCCAGATCCGATCGATCAACCTGTTCGTGATTGCCAAGGGTTTCGGCTCGACCCTGTTTTTCATCGTCATCGGCGTGGCCCTGGCCTACCAGAGCTTCTGGCCAAGCACCGACAAAGCGACACTGAGCGGCTTCATCCTGGTGCTGCTGTACATGAAGGGCCCCCTGGAGCATCTGGTCGGCCAGTTGCCTATCGTCAGCCGCGCCCAGGTTGCCTTCCGCCGCATCGCCGAGCTGTCACAGCGCTTCTCTTCGCCGGAACCCAACCTGCTGCTGCGAGACGACGGTCGCAGCGCGCCGCCGATGCAAGGCATCGAGCTGCGCAGCCTGCACTATCGCTACCCCACCGAAGACGGCGGCGAAGGCTTTGGCGTTGGCCCGGTGGATCTGCACATCCGCCCCGGTGAAATCCTCTTCATCGCTGGCGAGAACGGCTGCGGCAAAACCACCCTGATCAAATTGCTGCTGGGCCTCTACGTACCCAAGGGCGGTACGTTGCTGCTCAACGGCGAGCAGGTGACGGACGCCAATCGCGACGATTACCGCCAACTGTTCACCACCATTTTCGCCGACTATTTCCTGTTCGAGGACCTGCTCAAGGGTAGCCAGGACATACCAGCGGAAGCCAACCGCTATCTGGAACGCCTGGAGATCGCCCACAAGGTCAGCCTGGACGACCATAACTACTCGACCACCGACCTTTCCACAGGCCAGCGCAAGCGCCTGGCGCTGGTCCAGGCCTGGCTGGAGAAACGCCCGGTACTGGTGTTCGACGAATGGGCTGCCGATCAGGACCCCGAATTTCGCCGCATCTTCTACACCGAGCTGCTGCCAGAGCTTCGGGCCCAGGGCCGCACCTTGATCGTGATTTCCCACGACGATCGCTACTTCCACGTTGCCGACCGCCTGCTGCAGATGGCCTCCGGGCGGATCGTTTCGCTTCAGGAACAGCACCGGGACACCACTGAGCCCGCCATGGAAGACGCCCCCGCCGGGTAAGGCGCGGGCAAAGCATAAATGTGAAATTTATTTTCCGGTTTCTTCTTACTCGCGCGTCTTAAAGCAAATCATTCTAATTAAAACCAACACTACACAGATTATTCAGGAGTACAGCAGTGCGTTCATCCAGCTCTTTCTCTACGTCCGCAAACACGCTCAAACCTCTGGCTCGCCTGGTCCGTGCCACCGCATTCGGTCTGGCTCTTGGAGCCTCTGCTCCGCTGCTGGCCGAGCCTGTACACATCGACCTGCCCGCACAACCGCTGGCCTCGGCGTTGACCAGTTTGGGGGCGCAGACTGAACTGCAGATACTGTTCAATCCGGCTCAACTCAGCCGTCTGCGCAGCAATGCAGTCGTGGGCGAGATGGAGGCTCTGCAGGCACTGGACGCCCTGCTAGAAGGTACCGGTGTGCGTTATCAACTCGACGGCAACCGCGTCAGCCTATTCACCAGCGCGGGCGACAATGCCCTGGCCCTGCCCGAGCAGGTAATCGAAGGGCGTAGCGAAGGACAGAACAGTTTCGTACCCAAAACCAGCAACAGCGCCAGTAAAACCAATACCTCAATTCTCGAGATACCCCAGTCGGTATCGGTGATCACTCGCGCCCAGCTCGAAGCCCAGGGCGCCCAGAGCGTTACCGAAGCGCTGCGCTATGTGCCGGGGGTCAAGGTGGAGACATATGGCCTCGACCCGAAAGGCTACGATTGGCTATTCATTCGCGGTTTCAACGGCCAGAGCACCAGTGATTACCTCAACGGCCTGCGTCAGCAGAACAACGACTACGCCTTGTTTCGCAGCGAGCCCTATGCACTCGAACGAGTCGATGTGGTTCGCGGCCCTGCTTCAACCCTGTTCGGCCAGGGTGATGCCGGCGGCGTGATCAACCGGGTGAGCAAGAGACCTACCACCAACCAAGTCAATGAGGTTCAGCTCACTGCCGGCAGCCATGAGCGTCGCCAGGGCCAGTTCGATGTTGGTGGCGCGTTCGACGATCAGGGCCAGTTTCTCTACCGCGTCGTCGGTCTATACCGCGAAGCCAACACCCAGGTGGAGTATGACGATGGCCATGAGCTGGAAGATGATCGCCAGTACATCGCACCGTCCTCCACCTGGGCGCCGAACGAGGACACCAGCCTGACCCTGCTTACCGACTTTCTGCGTGATCGCAACGGCGGCAGCCTGTTCGTCTACACCAAGCCCAACGGCCACACCACCGATACGCTGCTCGGTGACCACAGCTTCAACCGCTTCGACCAGGATCAGTACAACCTCGGCTACGAGTTCCGCCACCGTTTCAACGATGCGCTGGAGTTCCGCCAGAACCTGCGCTACGGCCAGGTGGACCTGACGTTCAACAACCTGTTGCCGGCACTGATCGATACCGCAAGCGGTACGGTGTTCCGCGCGGCGGATCGCCGCTTACAGCATCTAAACACCTTCGCCGTGGACAACCAGCTGCAGGCCGACTTCAACACAGGCTCGATCCGCCACACGCTGCTCACCGGCATCGACTACAGCTGGCAGGACGCCGACATCAAGTTCTATCGCAACATGCCGTTGGGCGCCGGAGGCGTGACACCACCTCTGGACGTGAACAACCCTGTCTATGGCCAGCCGATTCAAACGCCAAACGCAGGTAACTCGCAGACTCGAGCTGATTACGACCAAACCATCGAGCAACTCGGCGCCTACGTTCAGGATCAGATCCACTTCGACGACCATTGGCTGCTGACCCTGGGTGGACGCCATGATCGCGTGCGTAACGACTTCGACAATAATATTCAGGGCGGCCGATCCACCAACCAGAAGGATGATGCCTTCACCGGCCGCGTTGGCCTGACCTATGTCACCGACTTCGGCCTGGCACCCTATATCAGCTACGCCGAATCCTTCGCGCCCAATAGCGGGGTCAGTCGCCTGGGTAACACCTTCGACCCGAGCGAGGCCAATCAATGGGAAGTGGGGGTGAAGTACCAGCCGCATGATGACCTGCTGCTGACCCTGGCCGCCTTCGATCTGATCAAGACCAACATCCTGACCGCCGAGCGTGACAGCAACGGCGCTACCACGGGTTTCAACGTTGCCGAAGGCAAGCAGCGCTCGCGCGGCATCGAGGCCGAGGCTCGCCTCAAGCTTGACGAACACTGGGATATCCTTGGTTCGTACACCTACACCAAGGCGCAGATCACCCGTAGCAATGACAATAACCAAGGTAATCGTCCGGCCAACGTGCCGGAACACATGGCTTCGGCCTGGGTGAACTACAACTTCACCAATGGCTCGCTGCAGGGCCTGACCCTTGGCGCCGGCGCCCGCTACGTTGGCTCGATGTACGGCAACAACGCCAACACCTTCGGCGCCGACAGCTACACCCTGTTCGACGCGTCGGCCAGCTACAAACTGACGCCACAAGTCACGCTGGCCATATACGCGCAGAACCTGCTTAACGAGGAATACACCGCCACCTGCGACTCGGCCACCAGTTGCTATCTCGGCCTGGAACGCAACCTGATGACCAGCGTCAAGTACAGCTGGTAACCAGATGCAAAGCCCGGCACCGCCATTGGCGGTGCCGGGCTTTTGCTTGCCGACTAATCAGGCTCCTGCGGGAGCCTTGCGCGTATCTGGAGAAGTCCTTGCCAGCCTCAACGAACCTTGCCCACCGACTACTGAAACGCCGCCAATTGCTTCAGGCCATGGCCATCGGCGGACTGGCCCTCGGTTGCGGCTTGCCATTGCGGGCCGAACCACTGCAGCGCGTGGTCGCCATCAACTGGGCTGCGGCCGAAACCCTGCTGACTCTCGGCGTGGAGCCACTGGCTATTTCCGATGTCGGCTACTACCGACGGCGCATGCCCGCGCCCCCCTTGCCGCAGACCGTGCGTGATATAGGCCCATTCTGGGAGCCCAATCTCGAATTGCTGCATCAATTGAGTCCGCAACTGATCCTCAGCGATGCCCTGCCCAACAGCGTATTACGCGCGCTCAGTGACATCGCACCGACCGAGGTGGTGAACATCTTCCCCACCGAAAAGGGCGTCTGGAACAGCGCCAGCGCCTTCATGCAGCAGTTGGCCGAGCGCCTGCACCTGAGTGATCGCGCTGACGTTTATCTACAAGCTGCTGAGCAGCGCTTGGAGGCGCTACGCGCTCGCTTGGCACAACGCCCACAGCCAGCGCTGTACATCGCCGTGCTCAACCAGGATGGCCGCCACGCCACGGTCTACGGCCAGCACAGCATGGCCCAGGACGTGCTCCAGCGACTGGGGCTGCGCAATGCCTGGAGTGGTCCGAGCAATGCCATGGGCTTCAGCCTCACCGGTATCGAACGCCTCAGCGAACAACCTGATGCCCATCTGCTGTACATCGAAATTCCCACCACATCGGCGCGCCTGCAGAGCCTGCGTCAGCCCAATGCCTTGTGGAACAACCTGCCAGCAGTACGCCGCAATCAAACTCAGGCACTGGGCAAATTCTATCCCTATGGCGGCGTGGCCTCGTTCCTCAGCCTCGCCGAGCGCATTACCGACTATCTGGACAACCAGGAGGTGCGCCATGGCTGAGTCACTGAGCCTGCCCGTGCCCCCCCCCCGGCACAGCCTGGGCTCGGCGCTGTGCACCCTGATCATCGCAACGCTGGCTGCACTGCTGGTGTGGCGCGGGCTCAATGGCCTGCTACCGCGCGAGCTGTGGTGGCAGGCGTTGTGGTCACCGGATCGGGACAGCCCCAATCAGGTACTGCTGCATTTCAGCTTCGCGCCACGCCTGCTGGTCAGCCTGATGGTCGGCGCCGCCCTCGGTCTGGCCGGCACCCTGTTCCAGCAGATTCTGCGCAACCCGCTAGCCGAGCCGGTGACCCTTGGTGTCGCTGCCGGTGCCAACCTGGCGCTGTCGGTCACCACCATCTGGGCACCGACGCTGCTGATCCATGGCCTGGAGGCAGTGACCCTGGCAGGGGCCGGGCTGGCCACCCTGGCCCTGTTCAGCTTCGCCTGGGGCCGCCAGTTGTCGCCGCTGCGTTTCATCCTGGCCGGCATGGTGATCAGCCTCTACTGCAACGCGCTGAACGCCCTGCTGGTGCTGTTCAACCACGACTACCTGATCGACCTGCTGCTATGGCAGGCCGGCTCGATCAACCAGAGTGGCTGGGACGGGGTGCTCTACCTGGCGCCACGCCTGGCCATCGCCGCCACGCTCGCCGTGCTGCTGATTCGCCCACTGGCAGCGCTCGGTCTGGAAGACCAGAGCGCTGCCAGCATCGGTGTGTCGCTACGCACCACCCGTGGCCTCGGCCTGCTGATCGCGGTGGCGCTAAGTGCCTTCGTCACCAGCGTGGTCGGCATCATTGGCTTTATCGGCCTCGCCGCGCCGGCCATCGCGCGCATGACAGGGGCGCGTACCCTGCGCCAACGGTTGCTGTGGGCGCCTCTGCTCGGCGCCGCGCTGCTGTGCTTGGTGGATCAATGCGCACGCGAGCTGTCGCGTCTGGTCGGCGAAGTACCGGCCGGCATCCTCACTGCGGTGTTCAGCGTACCGCTGCTGCTGTGGCTGCTGGCCCGCCAGCGTAGCGGCAGTATCCAGCCGCACAGAACGAGCATTGGCCAGCCCACAGCGCATCCGTGGCGACCTATCCTGCTGATTGCCGGACTACTGGTCGTACTGCTGATACCAGCGGTGTTTTTGGCCAAAGGGCTGCACGGCTGGCAATGGGCCGAGTTCAGCGAGCTGCACTGGCGCCTGCCACGCGTATTCGGCGCCCTGGCCGCCGGCGCCATGCTGGCCATGGCCGGGCTGCTGGTACAACGCCTGACCGGTAACCCCATGGCCAGCCCGGAAGTATTGGGCGCCAGCTCCGGCGCGGCACTGGGCGTGCTGGTGTTGTTCCTGCTGGTACCGCAACCGCAGGCGCTGATGCTACCAGCAGCCAGCCTGGGCGCCCTGCTGACCCTCGCAGCTCTGCTCTGGTTCGCCTGGCGCAGTGCCTTCAGCCCTGAACGTCTGCTGCTCACCGGGGTGTGCCTGACCACCTTGATGGGCGCGTTGAGCACCTTACTGATGGCCAGCGGCGACCCACGCATGACCGCGCTGATGAGCTGGATGACCGGCTCGACCTATCAGGTCGATGCCACTGCCGCCACGACTGCCATGATCATGGCCGTGCTGCTGGGCGCTGCGGCGCTACTGCTGGCACGCCCACTCGACCTGCTCGGCCTGAGCAACGGCACGGCGGCGGCGCTCGGTCTGCGTCTGCGTGCCAGCCACCTGGGCATCCTGCTGCTGGCCGCCCTGCTCACCGCCGCATCTACCCTGATGGTCGGCCCTCTGAGTTTCGTCGGCCTGATCGCCCCGCATATCGCCCGCCACCTCGGCGTGCGCCGTGCGCTGCCGCAACTGCTGCTGAGCGCGGGTGCCGGCGCACTGATCATGCTGTTGGCCGACTGGCTGGGGCGCAACCTGGCCTATCCATGGCCGGTTTCCGCCGGGTTGCTGGCTGCCTTCATCGGCTGCCCATACTTTCTCTGGCTGATGCAGCGCGAACGTCGCAGCTAGCCAGCTGGTGCGCGCAGCGTTCCCTACGGGAAGGCGTTGTGCCTGATGCCCGCGGGCGCGCCATGTGCTCCCGCTTCTCGTTGATCGATAGGCCCTACCAGCAGCGCCGCAGAAACGCTGCCGTCTGTGCGTAGTACTCCAGCACCTCCGGTACCAGCCCGGCCATACGCAGGAAATCATGGGTCATGCCACGGCATAGTCGGCTCTCTACGACCACACCCTGCTCGCGCAGGTGCTCGGCATAGGCCAAGCCCTCATCCAGCAACGGGTCGAACTCGGCGATCAGCAGCAGCGCCGGCGCACTGCCACGCAATTGCCCCTCCGCCAGCAACGGCGAACAGCGCCAGTCACAACGCTGCGCCGGCTGTGGCACGTAGTGTTGGTAGAACCAGGCAAGTGTCGCGCTTTCCAGCAGATAGCCTTCAGCGAACAACTCGTGGGATTCGCTGGCTTGTCGGGCGTCCACCGCCGGATAGAACAGCAGTTGCGCACAAGGCTTGGCCCCCTGCGTGGCAGCCAGTTCAGCGCAAATCACGCTGGCCAGGGTCGCACCGGCGCTGTCCCCTCCCAAGGCCACTCGTGCCGGATCCAGCCCCAGCGCCAAACCGCCTTCTTGCAGCCAGTTCCAGGTATCGCGCACATCCTCCAGGGCCGCAGGAAAGGGATGCTCTGGCGCCAGTCGATAGTCCAGCGCCAACACCGCGCACTGCGCGCTGACGGTCAGTTGCCGACAGACCGCATCGTGCGAGTCCAGGCTGCCGATGCAATACCCGCCACCGTGCAGGTAGATCAGCACTGGCAACGTCGCATTGGCCAGCACCGGCCGGTAAAGCCGTGCGGCCAGTTGACCGTGTCGCACCGGCAACGAAATCTGCTCCACGGTACAGGCCGGAGCGAATGGCGGCAGGCTGCGCGAAGCCACCTCAAACTCGATACGCGCTTGTGCCACCGGCAGTTCGTGCGGTGCCGGCCGCCCTGCCCGCCGACCCTCGTCGACCATATCGAGATAGGCGGCGATTTCCGCGTGCAGCTCGCCAGGGGCAGTAGAAAGGGCAACATTCATAGCGCGAACGCCTCCTGCGCGGTTTGCGCGCAACAATGATCGATGACTGCCAGCAGTTCCGCCTCGTATAGCGCCATGAAGCGTTCGATGCTGGTGGGACGGAACACCCGCCGGCTGAACAGGCAACGCAGCGCCAGTTCGCCGTCGTGCACCTGACCGACGATTTCCAGCCAGTTGTTCAGCGGCGCACTCGCGGCATAGGCATCACCGGGCCGCTCATCGAGCAGGCTGAACAAGGCGTCGCCATCGCCATTCTGGTCGAGCTGGCCCAGGTAGTTGAAGGTCACTCGCGGCTGCGCCCGTGCTGCCAACCTGCTGCGCGTCTCGCCATCGGCCAGGTAGCGCAGCACGCCGTAGCCGATGCCCTTGTTCGGCACCGTGCGCAGGCGTTGGCGCAGCGCCGTGATGGCCTGGCTGTAATCGCCCTCGCCAGCCTCCAGGCGCACGGGGAACAGGCTGGTGAACCAGCCCAGGGTGCGGCTGTGGTCGAGGCCGTCGAACAGATCCTCACGGCCGTGCCCTTCCAGCCCGACCAGCACCGCACGCTGCTCGCTCCAGCCACACAGGGCGCGGCCGAGTGCGGCCAGCAGCAGGTCGTTGATCTGCGTGCGATAGGCTTGCGGCGCGACTTTGAGCAGGCGCGTGGTAGCGGCTCGATCCAGGCGCAGGCTGATCTGTTCACGCAGCGCCACCTGAGCCCGGCCGCGAGGGTTGTCACGCGGCGGCTCGCCCAGCCCCTCGCTGGCAGTCTGCTGCAGCCAGTACGGCAGCTCCTCGCGCAGGCTTGGCTGACTGGCGTAAGCCGTCAAGCTGTGCGCCCACTGACGATAACTGCAGGAGGCCGGCGGCAGACTCGGCACTTCGCCGCGCTGCAGCGCCACATAAAGCCGCTGCAGATCCTCCAGCAATACCCGCCAGGACACGCCGTCCACCCCCAGGTGCTGGATCACCAGCAACAGGCGGCGGCTGCCATCGGCCAACTCGCTGTAGACCGCCCGCAGCAAGCGACCCTGGCCGATGTCGAGGCTGCGCTGTGCACGGTTGGCCAGTGTCAGCGCCTCGGCAGCATCGTCCGGTTGTCGATGCCAGAGCAGCGGGTCGGCCTCCAGCCCCAGTTCGTCGAGCTGGCAATAACGCTGCCGCCACTGCCCACCCTCCCCCCTGGCGAAGGCCAGGCGCAGGCTGCCATGCTCGGCCAGCAGCAAACGCAGCGCCTGCTCCAGCAGGCGCGCGTCCAGCGGTCGATGGCAAGCCAACAGCAAGGCCTGGTTGAAATGGTCGGGCTCGGGCAGATGCTGGTCGAACAGCCACTGCTGGATCGGCAGCAGGGCGAAGTGTTCTTCGTCCTCGGCCATGTCCGTCACCAGTGTCTGAGTAGGCTCGCTGACCTGCTGCGGACGCTCCAGCAAGGCGGCGATGCTCTGGTACTGCAACAGGTCGCGCAAACGCAGCTCCAGGCCGAGCCCCTCGGCCTGACGTGCACGCGACACCACCTGCAGGCTGAGAATCGAATCGCCGCCCAGGTCGAAGAAATTGTCGTGAATACCGACCTGCTCGACCTGCAGTACCTGCGCCCATATCTCGGCCAGGATGCGCTCGGCATCATTACGCGGTGCCACATAACCCGCGCCCTGCCAACTCGGCTCCGGCAGCGCCTTGCGGTCGATCTTGCCAGCCGGTGACAGCGGCATGCGCTCGAGCCTGAGAATCTGCGCCGGCACCATATAGTCCGGCAGCTGCGCCCGCAGGTAGCTGCGCAACGCGTCGCCCTCGACCTCACCGACCACGTAGCCGATCAGTTGCTTGCCGCTGCCCCCCTCGCGCGCCACCACCACGGCTTCACGCACCTGTGCATGCGCCTGCAGGCGCGCCTCGATCTCGCCCAGTTCGATGCGGAAACCACGGATCTTCACCTGATGGTCGATACGCCCCACGTACTCGACGACGCCATCGGCGCGCCCGCGCACCAGATCGCCACTGCGATATAAACGCGAACTTGGCTCGCCGAAGGGATCGGCGACAAAACGTTCAGCGGTCAGCCCCGGCCGCTGGTGATAACCACGCGCCAGCAAGTCACCACCGATATACAGCTCGCCAGCTACGCCCAGCGGCACCGGGCGTAGCTGCGGGTCGAGGATGTACAGCCGGCGCGCACCGACCGCCTGGCCGATGGGGGCATAGGCTGCCTGGCAACGGGTGCTCGCATCGGCCTTCCACAGCAGCGGTGTGACCACGGTTTCGGTCGGCCCATAGCCGTTGATCAGGTACTCGGCCTTGAGGGTACGGCGCGCCAGCTCGAAGGCGGCTTCAGGCACCGCATCACCACCGAAGCAATAGATGCGCATGCTCGGCACATGGCCAAGCTGCGCGGCCTGATCGGCCAGTTGCAACAGGTAAGCCGGCGGGAAGGCCGCGACCGTGACCCGATGTTCGCGCAGTTGCGTCAGGGTCTGCTCAGCGCTCCATAGCGCCTCCCCACGGATCAACAGACTGCCGCCATGGCTGAGGGTGGTAAGCCAGCGTTCATGGGCGCCATCGAAGGCGAACGACATGAAAATCAGTTCGCGATCCTGCGCCGTCATGGCGTAGCGCTCGCCGATGGCGCGGCAATGCGCGGCGATCTGCCCGTGCGCCACGGCCACGCCCTTGGGCTGGCCGGTGGAACCCGAGGTGTAGATCAGATACGCCAGATTGCCGGGATGCACGGTTACCTGGGGCAGCTCGCAGGGCTCTGCGGATAGATCGAGCCTGTCCAGCTCCAGGCACACCATGCCGTCGGGTACGGGCAGGCGCTCACGCAGGCGGCTGTCGGTCAGCAGCAAGGTGATGCCAGCGTCCTGCATCTGGAACGCCAGGCGCTCGCGCGGGTAATCGGCGTCCAACGGCACGTAGGCGCCCCCCGCCTTGAGCACGGCGAGCAACGCCAGCGGCAACTCGACACCACGCGGCAAGGCCACGCCCACGCGCACTTCGGGGCCGACGCCGAACGCAGTCAGACGCTGGGCCAGGCGGTTGGAGTCCAGTTCCAGACGCTGACGGTCGAGGCTGACGGTCTCGTCGATCAGCACACAATCCTGCGGCCGCTCGCGGTTGTGTCGAGTGACAGCCAGGTGCACCGGCTCGAATGCCGTCGGCAACGATGCCTGACCGTGCAGACGATGATGCGCCTCGTGTTCGAGCGTGCTCAGGCAATCGATATCGCCGAGGCGCTGCTCGCCCCCCTGCAGCATGGCGGCGAGAATCTGCTCGAAGTTGGCGCGGATACGCAGTACCGCGTCCACATGAAAATGGCTGCGCAGGTACTGGTATTCGATCTCCATTCCCTCGCCCAGGCGCACGGCCAGGTCCATCGGCACGCTGGTCACGTCCTTGGACGCCAGCTCGCCGAAACGCGGCCCGTCGCCGCCACCGCGCCGCAGCGCCTCGTCCACCGGGTAGTTCTCGAACACGATGATGCTGTCGAACAGCGCCTGGCCACCATGACCCGCCCAGCGCTGGATGTCATACAGCGGCGTGTGCTCGTATTCGCGCACCTCCAGGTTGTACGCCTGGAGTGCTCGCAGCCAGTCACCGAGCCCCGCATCCGCTGCTGGCGCCTGCACCACCGGCAGGGTGTTGATGAACAGCCCCAGCAGCGTCTCGGCGCCAGCCAGGCTGGTGGGTCGTCCGGCGACGGTGGCGCCGAAGGTGACCCGCTGCTTGCCGGTGTAGCGCTGCAACAGCAGCAACCAGGCGCCCTGCAACAGGGTGTTGAGGGTAACGCGCTGCTGCCGGGCAAAGGCTCGCAGGCGCTCGGTTGCCCCCGCGTCGTAATGACTGTAGGTCACGCCATGGCCACTGCCTTCAGCGGGGCGCGACAGGCTGTCGGCCAGCAAACAGGGTTCGTCCAGCCCGGTCAGGCGCTGCCGCCAGAACGCTTCGGCAGCGTCGCCATCCTGACGCTGCAGCCAGGCGATGTAGTCGGCGTAGCGTGCGACGGGCGCAGGCAGACATTCACCGGCATAGACCTGCAGCACCTCCTTGATCAGTTGCGCGCCGCTCCAGCCATCGGTGACCAGGTGGTGCATGGTCCACACCAGTTGCCAGCGCCCCTCGCCCAGAGCCAGCAGGCTCATGCGCTGCAGCGGCGGTCGGGCCAGATCGAAGCCTTCAGCGCGGTCTCGCTCGGCGAAGGCGATGACATCTGTCTCGCCCTCGATCACCCGCACCTCGGTCGGCACCTGACGCTGCACCACCTGCAAGGGCTGGCGTAGCCCGCCCTGCCAGAGAAACCCGCTGCGCAGCGTTTCGTGGCGCGCTACCACCTGCGCCCAGGCCGCCTGCAAACGTGCCGGATCTAGCGCCTCGACCGCCACGCTGATCTGGTTCACGTAGAGCCCGGAGCCCGGATTGTCGAGGGCATGGAACAACATGCCCTGCTGCATCGGCGACAGCGGGTAGATATCTTCGATGGCGGCGGCCAGCAGGTCGAGGGTATCGAGCTGCGCCTGATCGAGACCGGCCAGGGGGAAGTCCGCCGGCGTCACGCCGCCCGCGCCAGGTGTCAGGCAATGGGTGATCAGGGCGCGCAGCTCGGTCAGGTAACGCTGCGCCAGTTGCATGACCGGCGCCTCGTCGAACATCTCGCTGCTGAAGGTAAAGCGCAGGCCCAGGCGCGCATCGAGCACCTGGCCATCGATGCTCAGCCAGTTCCCCAGCGGCGCGGCGCCGTCGCGATTCGCCCCGGCGCTTTCACTGGCCAGACGCAACAGGGCATCGCTGGCGAAGCTGGCATCGAACTGGCCCAGGTAGTTGAAGGTCACCCGTGGCTCATGCAGTCCGTCCAGGCCCTGACCAAGATGACGCAACAGACCATAGCCAAGCCCACCACGCGGCACCGCACGCAGTTGTTCCTTGACCTCCTTGATCGCCGCACCCGGCTCGCCGTCAGCCTGCAGGCGCAGCGGGTAGAGACTGGTGAACCAGCCCAGGGTACGGCTCAGATCGATATCGTCGAACAGCGTTTCGCGGCCATGGCCTTCCAGCAGTACGGCGGCACTGCCCTGCCCGCTCCAGGCACACAAAGCGCGGGCCAGCGCAGTCAGCAGCAGGTCGTTGACCTGGGTGCGGTAGGCCGCTGGCGCCTGTTGCAGCAGGGCGCGGGTTTCGCCTTCGTCCAGCTCCAGACGCAGGGTTCGAGCATGGCGCTCAGCCAGGCTGGCATCGGTGCGGGCACCGGGCAGGCTCGGTGCCTGGGCTTCGAGCTGGGCCCGCCAGTAATCCTGCTCGGCGCCCAGCTCGGGGCTGGCAGCCAGATCGACCAGACGTTGCGCCCAGCGTTTGAACGAGCTACTGCGCGGCGGCAGGGGCTGGCCGTCGTAATGCGCCTGCAGATCCTCCAGCAGCGCGCGCCAGGACACGCCGTCGATCACCAGGTGATGGACGACCAACAGCAAGCGCTGGCTGCCGTCGGCCATGTTCACCAGCATGGCGCGCAGCAGCGGGCCGTGCTCCAGGTCGAGGCTGCGCTGCGCGGCGGCGCAATGGCCCTCCAACTCGCTGACATCGGCCGCTTCGCGCAGCCAGAGCACGTCGGCAGCCACCTGTTCGGCGTGCACGGCATGGCTACCATCGGCAGCGAAGCGCAAGCGCAGGGCATCGTGATGGGCCTGCAGCGCCGCCAGGGTCTTGGCCATACGCTGCGCGTCCAGCGTCTCGCGGCAATGCAGCAGCACGGCCTGGTTCCAGTGCGCACGCTGCGGCATAGGCGTGGCGAAGAACAGGCGCTGGATCGGCAGCAATGGCGTCTCGCCCTGCTCCGGCCCCTGCTCGGGCTCGCTTACGGCCTCACGAACAACGGCCGCCAGGGCACGCAGGCTCTGGTGCTGGAACATGTCCTTGGGGGTCAGCTGTAAACCGGCCTGACGGGCACGGCTGACCACCTGAATGGAGACAATGGAGTCACCGCCCAGCTCGAAGAAATTGTCCTCACGACCGACCTGGGCCACGCCCAGCACGCTTTGCCAGATTTCGGCCAGCAGTCGCTCATGCGCTGTTTCTGGCGCCTGATAATCGGCCTGAACGACGCTGAAGTCCGGCTCCGGCAGGGCCTTGCGATCCAGCTTGCCATTCGGTGACAACGGCATGGCATCCAGCACCAGGATGCGCGCCGGCACCATGAACTCCGGCAACTGCTCGGCCAGCGCCTGGCGCAGCACCTCGCTGTCGCAACCGGCCACGGCATAGCCCACCAGTTGCTTGCCCTGCGGTGTGTCACGCGCCACCACCACGGCTTCCTCCACCTGCGGGTGCGCCTGCAGACGCGCTTCGATCTCGCCCAGTTCGATGCGCAGACCGCGGATCTTCACCTGATGGTCGATCCGCCCGACGTACTCGATGGCGCCGTCCGCCCGCCAGCGCGCCAGGTCACCGGTGCGATACAGGCGCTGGCCCGCCTGACCATATAAACCAGCAAAGGGATCGGCGACGAAGCGCTCGGCAGTCAGCCCAGGCCGCGCGTGATAACCCCGCGCCAGACCAACACCGCCGATGTACAGCTCGCCCGCGACGCCTTGCGGCACCGGCTCCAGCCAGGTGTCGAGGATGTACAGGCGCAGGTTGTCGATGGGCCGGCCGATGGGCACGATGTGCCGCTCGTTCTCCTCGTCGCAGGCCCAGTAGCTGACGTCGATGGCCGCTTCGGTGGGGCCATAGAGGTTGTGCAGCTTGGCTGCATGACGCTGGCGGAACTGCTGTTGCAGCTCGTAGGGCAGTGCCTCGCCACTGCACATCACCTGTTTGAGTGACGGGCAGTGCTCCAACTCGCCGGAGGCAACGAAGGCCTGCAGCATCGAGGGCACGAAGTGCAGTACGCTGACCTCGCCCTCATTGATCACCTGGCGCAGGGCCAGCGGGTCACGGTGCGCCCCTGGCTCGGCCACCACCAGCGCCGCGCCGGTCAGCAGCGGCCAGAAGAACTCCCACACCGACACGTCGAAGCTGAACGGGGTCTTTTGCAGCACGCGATCAGCGGGCGTCAGGCCGTACTCTTTCTGCATCCAGTGCAGGCGGTTGATCAGCGCCTGGTGGCTATTGCCGGCACCCTTGGGCTTGCCGGTCGAGCCGGAGGTGTAGATCAGGTAGGCTAGGTTGTCCGGTGTACCCTGAACGGGCAGATCGCTCCCCTCCAACCCTTCCACTTCTGGCCAGTCGCTGTCCAGGCAGAACGTACGGGCGTTCGAGGCTGGCAGCGCATCACGCAGATGCGCCTGGGTCAGCAGCAGCGTCACACCGCTGTCGTCCAGCATGTGCTGCAGGCGGTCATGCGGGTAATCCGGATCCATCGGCACGTAGGCGCCACCGGCCTTGACGATGGCCAGCAAGGCCACCACCAGCTCGATGCTGCGCTCGGCCGCCACACCCACCAGCACGTCCGGACCCACGCATTGCGCGCGCAGCCAGCGTGCCAGCTGGTTGGCGCGCTGGTGCAGCTCGCGATAGCTCAGGCGCTGCGCGCCAAACTGCAGCGCCAGAGCGTCCGGGGTTTTCGCAGCCTGCTGTTGCAGTAGGGTTTGCAGTTGCACGTCAGCGGGGAACGCCGCCTCGGTGGCGTTCCAGCCATCGAGCAGTTGCTCGCGCTCTGCGCCTGCCAACATCGGCAGACGCCCCACCGGGCATTGCGGGTCGGTCGCCAATGCCTTCAGCAGATTGAGGAAGTGACCGCACAGACGCTCGATGGTGGCCGCCTCGAACAGATCACTGGCATAGGCGAACTGCCCGCGCACCGCGCCCTCACGGTTCTCCTCGGTCTGCAGCATCAGATCGAACTTGGCGATGCCGGTCGCCAGTTGCAGAGATTCCATCGTCAGTGCCCCACCATCGGCAGCGGGCAACTCGCCCAAGGCATCCTGCGCGCTGGGCAAATGGTTGCAGGCCACCTGAAACAGCGGGTTGTGGCTCAGGCTACGCTCGGGTTGCAGGGCTTCCACCAAGCGCTCGAAGGGCAGTTCCTGATGGGCCTGTGCCTCCAATACGGCCTGGCGTACCGCGCCGAGCAGCTCGACGAAGGAAGCCTGCTCCTCGACCTCGCCGCACAGCACCTGAGTGTTGACGAAAAAGCCCACCAGGCGCTCGCACTCAGCCCGGCCACGGTTGGCCACCGGCACGCCGATACGCAGCTCGCGCTGGCCGCTGTAGCGCACCAGCAAGACCTCGAATGCCGCCAGCAGCACCATGAACAGGCTTGCACCCTGGCCACGCGCCAGGCTGCGCAGCTCGCTCACCCACGCCGTGGGCAGTTGAAAGTCCAGCGTGGCGCCACGGTAACTCTGCTCTGGCGGGCGCGGTCGGTCGCTGGGCAGGCTCAGCAGCAGCGACGGATCGCCGATGCGTTGCGTCCAGTAATCGAGCTGACGCTGCTCCTCCCCCGCCGCCATCCACAACCACTGCCAGCGACCATGGTCGACGTACTGAATCGGCAGCGGCGGCAGGCTGGCTTCATGACCTGTGACGCAGGCGCCATAGAGGCTGGCGAACTCATCGATCAGCACGCCCATCGACCAGCCATCGGAGACGATATGGTGCAGGTTCAGCAGCAGCAGGTGCTCGCTATCGCTCAATCGCAGCAAGTGCAGGCGCAGCAACGGACCATTGGCGAGATCGAAAGACTGCCGCGCCAACTGTTCCAGGCGCTCATGTGCGGCGTCCTCACGCCGATCTGACGGCAGAGAGGAAAGATCTTCCTCCAGCATGGCCAGAGGCAGCGTTGGCAGGATCACCTGCAATGGCTCGCCACCTTCTTCACGAAACAGCGTACGCAAAGTCTCGTGGCGCGCCACCAATGCCTCGAAAGCCTGGCGCAGTGCCTCTGTATCCAGCGTGCCGCGCAGGCGCAAGGCCGCCGGAATGTTGTAGGCCGCGCTGTGCGGCTCCATCTGCCAGAGGAACCACAAGCGGCTCTGCGCCGGCGACAGGGGCGCACGCTCACAGGGCTGACGCGTGATCGGCAGGCGCTCCAGGCTCACGCCCTTCTCCCGCAGTTGTTGCAGAAAGGTCAGCTGCTTTTCTTCAGGGAGCGCCGCCAGGCGTTCGGCAACGGTGCGCAGTTGTGCATCCAGCATGGTCATCAGAGGTTCTCCAGCTCGCCCAGCAATTCGTCCATCAGCTCCAGCTCGGCCTCTTGCGAGGGCGCGCTATCACGTTGCGCCTGCAGGTGGCTGGCCAATGCCTGGATGGAACTCAACTCGAACAACGCGTGCAGCGGCAGCGTCACGCCCAGGCGATTGCGCAGGGTCATGCCGACCTGAGTCAGCAACAGCGAATGCCCGCCCAGCTCGAAGAAGTCGTCGTGGATACCGACCCGCTCGACCTGCAGCACCTGCGCCCAAATCGCCGCCAGCTCACGCTCCAGATCATTGCGTGGTGCCACGTAACCCACAGCCGAAGTACCGAACTCCGGCGCCGGCAAGGCCTTGCGATCCAGCTTGCCGTTCGGTGACAGCGGCATGGTATCCAGTACCAGGATGCGCGCCGGCACCATGAACTCCGGCAACTGCTCGGCCAGCGCCTGGCGCAGCGCCTCACCGTCGCAAGCGGCCACGGCGTAGCCCACCAGTTGCTTGCCCTGCGGCGTGTCGTGCGCGACCACCACCGCTTCTTCCACCTGCGGCTGCGCCTGCAGACGCGCTTCGATCTCGCCCAGCTCGATGCGCAGGCCACGGATCTTCACCTGATGGTCGATCCGCCCGACGTACTCGATGGCGCCGTCCGCCCGCCAGCGAGCCAAGTCGCCAGTGCGGTACAGCCGCCCACCTTCGCCAAAGGGATCGGCGACGAAGCGCTCGGCAGTCAGCCCCGGACGCGCGTGATATCCCCGCGCCAGGCCGACACCGCCGATATACAGCTCGCCCGCCACGCCCTGCGGCACCGGCTCCAGCCAGGTGTCGAGGATGTACAGGCGCAGGTTGTCGATGGGCCGGCCGATGGGCACGATGTGCCGCTCGTTCTCCTCGTAACACGCCCAGTAGCTGACATCGATGGCAGCTTCGGTAGGGCCGTAGAGGTTGTGCAGTTTGGCGGCGTGGCGCTGGCGGAACTGCTGTTGCAGCTCGTAGGGCAGTGCCTCGCCACTGCACATCACCTGTTTGAGTGACGGGCAGTGCTCCAACTCGCCGGAGGCAACGAAGGCCTGCAGCATCGAGGGCACGAAGTGCAGTACGCTGACCTCGCCCTCATTGATCACCTGGCGCAGGGCCAGCGGGTCACGGTGCGCCCCTGGCTCGGCCACCACCAGCGCCGCGCCGGTCAGCAGCGGCCAGAAGAACTCCCACACCGACACGTCGAAGCTGAACGGGGTCTTTTGCAGCACGCGATCAGCGGGCGTCAGGCCGTACTCTTTCTGCATCCAGTGCAGGCGGTTGATCAGCGCCTGGTGGCTATTGCCGGCACCCTTGGGCTTGCCGGTCGAGCCGGAGGTGTAGATCAGGTAGGCCAGGTTGTCCGGCGTGCCCTGGATCGGCAGATCACTCCCTTCCAGCCCCTCCACTTCTGACCAGTCCACGTCCAGGCAGAACGTACGAGCGTTCGAGACTGGCAGCGCATCACGCAGATGCGCCTGGGTCAGCAGCAGCGTCACACCGCTGTCGTCCAGCATGTGCTGCAGACGGTCATGTGGATAATCCGGATCCATCGGCACATAGGCACCGCCGGCCTTGACGATGGCCAGCAAGGCCACCACCAGCTCGACGCTGCGCTCGGCCGCCACGCCCACCAACACATCCGGGCCCACACCTTGCGCGCGCAGCCAGCGTGCCAGCTGGTTGGCGCGCTGGTGCAACTCGCGATAGCTCAGGCGCTGCGCGCCGAATTGCAGCGCCAAGGCGTCCGGGGTTTGCGTGGCCTGCTGTTGCAGCAGGGTTTGCAGTTGCACGTCAGCGGGGAACGCCGCCTCGGTGGTGTTCCAGCCACCTAGCAGTTGCTCGCGTTCTGCGTTTGCCAGCATCGGCAGATCCCCCAGACAGCGCTCGGCACCCTCGGCCAGGGCCAGCAGCAGACGCTCGAAGTGCTCACGTAATTGCTCTACCTGGCTGGGCGCCAGGCGGTCGGCACGGTAGGCGTAACGGATATCCAGACACTCGCCAGCGCTGGCCACCAGGGCCAGGGCGAAATGGGTGCTCTCGACCGGGCGCTGGTCGAGTACGCGCAGGCTGTCACCGCCGCCGGCAAGCACGCTGTCCATGGGGAAGTTCTCGAACACCAGGATGCTGTCGAACAGTGCCTGCCCCGGCTTGCCGGCCCAGCGCTGAATGTCGTGCAACGGGCTGTGCTCGAACTCGCGGGCGTGCAGGTTGAGTGCCTGCAAGTCGCGCAGCCAGTCGCCAACGGCCCAGTGCGGCTGGATCTCATGGGCAATCGGCAAGGTATTGATGAACAGCCCGAGCAGACTTTCCGCGTTCGGCAACTCAGAAGGACGCCCGGCGACGGTGGCGCCGAAGCAGGGCCGTGCCTGCCCGGTGTAACGCTGCAGAAGCAGCAGCCAGGCCCCCTGCAGCAGGGTGTTGAGGGTCACACGCTGGGCCTGGGCAAACTGCTGCAACCTCTGCGTCAGCTCGACGCTCAAGCGGCCATGCACTTCACGTGCAGGCTCTGCGGCGGCCTGCCCCAGCGCACCGGCCAGCAGGGTCGGCTCGTCGAACGCGGCCAGGCGCTCGCGCCAGAAGCGCTCGCCAGCGGCAGCATCCTGAGCCTGCAGCCAGGCGATGTAGTCGCGGTATTGGCCAGGCTGCGCCGGCAGTGTTTCCCCCCGGTAGAGCGCCAGCACCTCGCCCACTTGCCGAGCGCTACTCCAGCCGTCGGCGATCAGGTGGTGGCAGGTCCACAGCAAGTGGTAACGGCGCTCACCCAGGCGCACCAGGGTCAGGCGTTGCAGCGGCGGCACAGCGAGGTCGAAGCCTTCGGCCCGTTCGGCTGCAGCCAGTGCATCCAGGGCTTCGGGCTCGGCAGCCCGTGAGCGCCAGTCGCGCTCACGCACCGGCAGCTCGGCATGACGCAGCACGAACTGCAATGGCACACCCGCTTCGGTAAGCAGGAAGCCGCTGCGCAGCACGGCATGACGCGCCACAACCTGCCGCCACGCGGCGATGAAGCGCGGCGCCTCCAAGCCATCCAGGTCGACTCGCAGCTGGTTGACGTAAAGACCGGAGCCCGGCACGTCGAGCGCATGGAACAACAGCCCCTGCTGCATGGGCGACAACGGATAGAGATCGTCCAGCTCACCCACCGGCAGATCGAGGCTGTCCAGCGTCGCCTGATCCACGCCCGCCAACGGCACGTCGCTCGGTGACAGACGCGGCGTGGCGATGCGCACATGGGCCAGCAGCTCATGCAGCGCCTGCTCCAACCCCTGCACCAGGGCATCGATCGCCTCGGCCGGGAACATGGCCTGGCTGTAGGTCAGTTCCAACCCCAGACGTCCGCCCAGGATGCGGCCATTGATCACCAGCCAGTTGCCCAGCGGAGCATTCTCCGGCTGGCTATGGCCAGCCGACTCGCTGGCCGGGCGCAGTACGGAATCACCGGTGAATTGCTGGTCGAACTGCCCCAGGTAGTTGAAGGTAACGCGGGCCTGCCCCGCTGCTTTCAATACCTGGGTGTGGTCGCTCAGGTAGCGCAACACGCCATAGCCGATACCGGCACGCGGCACACCACGGATGCTTTCCTTGACCGCGCGCAGTGCCGTCCCCGGTTCGCCAGTCGGGCGCAGGCGCAGCGGATAAAGGCTGGTGAACCAGCCAACGGTACGCGACAGCTCCAGCGGTTCGCCCTCATCGAAGGCATCGCGACCATGGCCCTCCACTTCCAGCAAGGCCTCCTCGCTCCCCGTCCAGTGGCACAGGGCGCGGCCAACCGCCGTCAGCAGCAGGTCATTGATGCGCAGACGTTGCGCCGCCAGCACCGGGCCAAGCAGTTCGGCGGTGGCGTCAGCGTCCAGAGCAACATGGCGCTGCCGTGCCTCGCGCCAGGTGACCGCTGCATGGCTGTCGGCCTGAGGAATCGCCGGAGCATCGGCCAGTTGCGCCAGCCAGTACGACAGTTCGGCAGCCAGTGCCGGGCTCTTCGCAAACGCCTGCTGGCGGTCAGCCCAGACGGCATGGGAGTCGCCTTCAGCCGGCAATGCGGCAGGCTGACCGGCACGGATGGCGCGATAGGCAGCGTGCAGATCGTCCAGCAACACCCGCCAGGAGACGCCATCCACCGCCAGGTGATGGATCACCAGCAACAGACGCTCACCGCCCTCGTCCAGACTGACATGCATCGCGCGCAGCAACGGGCCGTGACGCAGATCCAGGCTGCGCTGGGCTTCGTCGCACAGGCGCTCGAGCGTCTGCCGATCAGCCGCATGGCGGCGCCAGAGCAGCGTCAGGTCGAGTGCGCCCATCTCCGCGATACGCAGACGCGCCTGCTCACCATCCAGACGCAGGCGCAACGCCGGGTGGCATTGCAGCAAGGCATGCAGCGCACGCTCCAGCGCGGTGAGATCCAGCGGCTCGCTGGCCTCCAGCAGGATCGCCTGGTTCCAGTGGTTACGCAGCGCAGCCGGTACACGCTCGAAGAAGCGCGCCTGCACCGGGGCCAGCGGCGCACCGCTGTCGAGCGATGCGTTGATGATGGCAGGCGCCGCGGCAACTGCCGGCACCTCACGTGTTTGCAGCCACTGCGCCAGTTGGCGCACGGTCTGCCGCTCGAACAACTGCTTGGGACTGAGCTTGAAGCCCAGTTTGCGGATCCGCGCAATGATCTGCAGGCTGAGGATGGAGTCGCCACCCAGCTCGAAGAAGTTGTCTTCGGCGCCTACCCGTTCGACCTTGAGCACCGCCTGCCAGATCGCCGCCAACTGGCTTTCCAGCTCGCTCGGCAGCGCGTCTTCACGCGGTTTGGCAGCCACATCCGGGCGCGGCAGGGCCTGGCGATCGACCTTGCCATTGGCCGTCACCGGCAAGGCTGGCAGCAGCATCAGGTGCGCCGGCAGCAGATAGTCCGGCACCTGGGCGGCCAGCGCCTGGCGCAACGCTTCGGCCTCTCCTTCAGCCAAGCACCAGGCCAGCAGGCGCATCGGGCCATCGCCTTCGCGCTCGGCCAGCACCACGGCATCGAATACACCTGGCAGCCGCTTGAGCACCTGCGCCAGCTCGGCCGGCTCCACCCGATAACCGCGGATCTTTACCTGCTCGTCGAGGCGACCGAGGAGTTCGATCTCACCATCGGCGCGCAGGCGCACGCGGTCGCCACTGCGGTAATAACGCTCACCCTCGAGCAGGATGAAACGCTCCGCCGTCAGTTGCGGCTGGCCGAGATAGCCATCGGCCAGGCCGGCACCGGCAATCAGCAACTCACCCGGCACGCCAAGCGGCAGACTGACGAGTTGCTCGTCGACCACCCGCACGCGGATATTGGGCAGCGCCCGGCCGATGGCCAGATTGCCTTGCGGCAGGGCATCACCGAGGCGCCATTCATGGGTCAGCACGCCCACCGTGGTTTCGCTCGGGCCATAGTGATTGACCACACGCAGATCAGCCGCCAACTCACGCAACCGGCCCAACAGCGGCGCGCCGCTGGCTTCGCCACCAAGCACCAGCAGGCGCGACGGCAATACCTCGGCCGGTTGTGGCGCAGCAGCCAGCAGACCACTGAGATGACTGGGCACGATCTTCAGCACGGCCACCGCACGCGCCTGGATGAAGGCGGCGAAACGCTCGGCGTCGGCCACCTCCTCGGCACTGGCCAGGCACAGTCGCCCGCCACTGCACAGCGCACCGAACAGGCTGGTATGGCCGAGATCCGCCGCCACCGACGACACCATCGCCCAGCCCTCACCGGGCCGGCTGTCCAAGCGGGTCAGCACGCCCTGCACGTAGTTGGCCAGGGCGCCGTAGCTGACCACCACGCCTTTGGGCTGACCACTGGAGCCGGAGGTGAAGATCACATAGGCCGGGCTGGTCGGATCGATGACCACGGCAGGCGTCTGCGCCGCACAGTCCAGCGGCCCGCTGGCCTCGACCTGGAATGCCTGCCCTGGGAAGAGCGCAGCGGTTTCGCGCTCGCTCACCAGCACGCAGCGCGCGCCACTCTCGGCCAGCAGTTGCTGCAGACGCGCGCTCGGCAATGCCGGGTCGAGCGCCACGTAGGCAGCACCTGACTTCAGTACCCCCAGCAGCATCAGCAGCCAGCGCGCACCGCGCGCCTGGCATAGCGCGACGCGCTCACCCGCACCAATACCCTGGGCGCGCAAGGCGTTGGCCAAACGATTGGCCGCAGCGTCCAGCTCGGCATAGCGGTATTGGCCATCCCAGGCCTCGACCGCCATTTCGTCCGGACGTGCCGCGCACTGCCGGTTGAACAGTTTCAGCACATCGGCAGCCGGCCATGGACGGCGCTCGCCGGCCAGCTCCGAACGCAGTTCGGCTGGAGCCAGTGGCAGTTGCTTGAGTGGCTCGAATGGCCGGGCACAGAGTTGTTCCAGTTGCCAGGTGAAGGTGGCGACGATGCGCGCCACCGTGCTGGCATCGAACAGATCCTGGGCGAAGACGAAGCTGCCACGCAGATGGCCATCCTCGCTGGCCTCAGCCATATCCAGGGCCAGATCGAAACGCGCACCGTACTGCTGTTCGCTGAACAGCTGCAGCTTCAGCGGGCCGGCATCCGGCAGACGGCTGACGTCGAAACCGAAGTTGAACTTGACCTGCGCCAGCGGGTTCCAGGCCAGGCTACGCTCCGGTTGCAGCGCCTCGACCAATTGCTCGAAAGGCACGTCCTGATGCGCCTGGGCACCCAGCGCCAGCGGCTTGAGCGCGGCCAGCAGATCGCTGAAGGAAGCCTGCGCGTCGACCTGGCAGGGATAGACCAGGGTGTTGACGAAGAAGCCGATCAGCCCTTCGGTTTCCAGTTGCTGGCGGTTGGCGACCGGCACCGCGATACGCAGATCGCTCTGACCGCTGCAACTGCGCAGCAAGACGCCATAAGCGCCCAGCAACAACATGAACAGAGTGACGTCCTGGCTACGCGCCAATGCTCTCAGGCGGTCGCTCAGCGCCGCGTCCAGCTCGAAGCCGAGACTGCCGCCACGGTAGCTCTGTTGCGCCGGACGCGGGCGATCACATGCCAGATCGAGACGCGGATTGTCCCGTCCCAGTCGCTGCACCCACCAGGCCAACTGTCGCTCGCCCTCGCCACCGGCGAGCAGGCTGCGTTGCCACTGGGCGTAGTCGGCGTACTGCACCGGCAGCGCCGGCAACGTGGCCTGATTGCCCGCCAGCGCTGCACTGTACAGCGCAGCGAACTCATCCATCAGCACACGGATCGACCAGCCATCGGAGACGATATGGTGCAGGGTCAGCAGCAGCACATGATCCTCTGCGCCCAGACGCAGTAGCGTCAGGCGTAGCAGCGGGCCGTCGCGCAGGTCGAACGGGCGTCCGGCCTCCTCTTCAGCCAGGCGATGGGCCTGAGCCTCGGCATCACCGTGGGCGGACAGATCCAGACGCACCATGGGCAGTTCCATCCGCGCATGGATGATCTGGCACGGCTCGCCGTCACGCTCGTCGAAGGTGGTGCGCAGGGTCTCGTGACGCGCCATCAGCGCAGCGAATGCCTGGCGCAGCGCGACCTCGTCCAGCGCGCCGCGCAGGCGCAGGGCACCGGGGACGTTGTAGGCGGCGCTGTGCGGCTCCATCTGCCAGAAGAACCACAGGCGCGCCTGCGCCGGGGACAGCGCCAGTGCGCCATCACGCGGCACGCTACGCAGTGGCGGGCGGCTGTCGGGGGCAGCGAGCGCCGCCACGCGGGCAGCGAAGGCATCCAGTCGCGAGGCCTCGAAGATCATCGGCAACGGACATTCGATGGCGAGACGTTGGCGTATCCGCGAGACCAGCCGGGTCGCCAGCAGCGAATGGCCACCGAGCTCGAAGAAGTCATCCTCGCGGCCGACTTGCGGCAGCTCGAGCAGCTCGGCCCAGAGGCCGGCGAGCTGGCTTTCCAGACCCTCGCGCGGCGCAGTGTAATTGTCATTAACCTCTGCCACGTCGGGCAGGGCCTTGCGGTCGATCTTGCCATTGACGTTCAGCGGCAGCTGCGCCAGCGCGATGATCTGCGTGGGCACCATGTACTCGGGCAGTTGCTCGCGCAGCGCCGCCTTCAGCGCCTCGGTCGCCTGCAGTGGCGCCACGTAGGCCACCAGCCGGCGCCCCGCTGCGCCATCGCGACAGATCACCGCCGCTTCGCTGACCCCATCGAGCATGCGCAAGCGTGCTTCGATCTCGCCCGGCTCGATGCGGAAGCCGCGAATTTTGACTTGCTGATCGACGCGCCCGAGGTAATCGAATGCGCCATCTTCACGCCATCGCACACGGTCGCCGGTACGGTAGAGACGGCCACCCGCCATGCCGAAGGGGTCGGCGACGAAACGCTCGGCGGTCATGCCGGGACGTTGATGATAACCACGCGCCAGCAGCTCACCGCCGATGTACAGCTCACCGGCCACACCGCGCGGCAGCGGCTGCAGATGCTCGTCGAGCACGTACAGATCGCGAGCACCCACGGCCTCGCCGATGGGCGCGTAAGCGGCGCCACAACGGCTGGCCGCATCAGCCTTCCACAACAGGGGCGTGACCACGGTTTCGGTCGGCCCATAACCATTGATCAGGTGTTCCGCCTTGAGGCTGCGCCGCGCCAGTTCGAATGCTGCTTCCGGCACCGCGTCACCACCGAAGCAGTAGATGCGCATGCTCGGCGCATGGCCGAGGCGCGCCGCCTGCTCGGCCAATTGCTGCAGGAAGGCCGGCGGGAAGGCGGCAACCGTCACCTGATGCTGTTTGAGGCGCTCAAGGGTCTGCTCCGGCGTCCACAGCGCAGCACCGCGAATCAGCAGACTGGCGCCGTGGCTCAGCGCGGTGAGCCAACGCTCATGGGCACCGTCGAAGGCGAACGACATGAAAATCAGCTCGCGGTCGCTCGGCTGCATCGCATATCGCTCACCAATGGCGCGACAGTGTGCGGCGATCTCGCCATGCGCTACGGCAACGCCCTTGGGTTGGCCAGTGGAGCCGGAGGTGTAGATCAGGTAGGCCAGATTGGCCGGATGAACGTGGGAAGTCGGGCATTGCGCCGGCCAGGCGGCATCATCGAAACGGTCGAGATCCAGGCGCTGCAGCGAATCGCCAAGCGGCAGCTTCTCGGCCAGCGTGGACTGACTGATCAACCAGCCGATGCCGGCATCCTCGATCAGCCAGGCCAGGCGCTCGCGCGGATGATCCACATCCAGCGGCACATAGGCGCCGCCGGCCTTCATCACGGCCAGCAGAGCCAGTGGAATGTCCACGCCGCGCGGCAGAGCCACACCAACCCGCGCCTCGGGGCCGACACCCGCCGCCACCAACGCCTGAGCCAGACGGTTGGCACGTGTATCCAGCTCGGCGAAGCTCAGGCTGCGCTGCTCATCCAGCACGGCGATGACCTCGGGCTGGGCGGCAGCCTGGGCGGCGATGCGCGCCGCCAGAGGTTCGAACGCGTCGACGCTGGCGGGTACCGCACGGTGCCACAGCGCTTCGTCAAGCCAGGCACGCGTCTCCAGCGGCGTGTCCGCCGGCTGTATCGGCAGAGCCCGCAGCAGCGCGAAGAACTGCTCGGCCATGCGTGTCATGCCGATAGCGCAATAGCGTTCGGCGGCATAACAGAAACTCAGTTCGATACCTGCCCGACTCTCGCGCACACGCAACACCAGGTCGAAGGGGGTTTCCAGATCGATCTGACGCAGGCCTTCCACGTTCAGCCCCTGCAACGCCACCTCCCCTCGCACCTGATGGTCGAACGCCACCTGACACAGCGGATGGCGGCCGTGGCCGCGCTCTGGCTGCAACGCCTGCACCAGTTGTTCGAACGGCAGATCCTGATGCGCCTGAGCATCCAGCAACCCATCGCGCACCTGGCCCAACAGTGCGCTCAGGCTCGGATTGGCCGACAGGTCATGACGCAGCACCAGCAGATTGACGAAGAACCCCACCAGGCGCTCGCTGGCGAGCTGCTCACGCCCGGCCTGGGTAAGACCGATGCGCAGATCCTGCTGACCGGTAAAGCGTTGCAACAACAGGTTGAACGCCGCCAGCAGCAACATGGCGAGGGTCACACCGTGCTGCTGGGCGAGGCGACGTAACTCGTTGCTCAGGTCACCCTCAAGACGCTGCTCGATAAACGCAGCACGTCGCCCGCCCGGCCCTGCGGCCTCATTCAGAGCGTAAGGCAGCTCCAGCGGCGGATGCTCTTCACCCAAGCGTGCACGCCACCACTGCAGCAGGCGTGCACTCGCCCCGCTGTCCAGCCTCTGCTGTTGAGCGGCGGCGATATCGACGTACTGATGGCTCAGTTGCGGCAGCTGCGCGGCCTGACCTTGCAGACGCGCCGCATAGGACGCTGCGAACTCCTCCAGCAGCAGGTTCAGCGAGGCGCCATCGGCGATGATGTGGTGCACACACAACAGCAGCGTCTGACGGCCTTCGCCCAGGCGCTGCAGACGCAGGCGCAGCAACGGGCCGCTGGCCAGATCGAAGGGTTCGCCGGCGAACTGCTGCGCATCGGTTTCGGCCATGCTCGGCTGGCCACTCAGATCGATCTGGCTGAACGGCACCGGCGCGACATCGGCCAGGTGCAGGCGCACCTCGCCATCGCCCTCCTCGACGAAACGACTGCGCAGCGTCTCGTGACGCAGTTGCAGATCGACGAATGCCTGTTGCACGGCGTCGACATTCAGCTCACCGCGCAACGTCAGGCCACCGGCGATGTGGTACAGCGGGCTGTGCGGCTCGAGCTTCCAGAGGAACCAAAGACGGCGCTGGGCCGGCGACAGCGGCAACGGGCCATGGCGATCCAGACAGGGCACTTCGGCGGCGACCGGTGCGTCTGCCACATGGCTGGCCAGCGCAGCTACGAAGGCGCCCAGCACCGGCGCCTCGAACAGCAGGCGCGGCTCTACTGCCCGGCCATGACGCTCACGCAGGCGTGCCAGCAACTGGGTCGCCCGCACCGAATCGCCCCCGAGAACGAAGAAGTGGTCGTCACGTTCGACCGCCTCCACCTGCAGCACCTCGCACCAGAGGGCGGCCATGGCCTGCTCCGCCTCGCTCAGCCGAGCAGTGCTCACCTGGTCACCTTCCAGCAGTTGCCCGGCACGCTGCACCGCGTAAGCCGCCAGGGTGCCGTCGGCCAATTGCTGGCGACATGCAGAGCGCTGCAGCTTGCCGCTGGAGGTTTTCGGCAACGCGCCCGGTTCAAGCAGCGCCACCAGCAGCGGCGCTTCCTGGAAGCTGTCGGCCACGGCCGCCGAGATGGCCTTGATCAGCGCCGCTGCCGGTATCAACTTGCGCACGCTGCGGCCAATCTCGGCGGCGATACCGATCCCCTCGCGACCGTTGTGCTCCACGGCGAATGCAGAAACGCGGCCCTTGCGCACCACGTCCACGTCCTCTTCGACGCAGCGCTCCAGATCCTGTGGGTAGAGGTTCTGGCCCCGCACGATGATCATGTCCTTGAGCCGCCCGGTGACGTACAGCTCATCGTTGTGCAGGAAGCCCAGGTCGCCGGTACGCAGCCAGGTACGACCATCGCGCTCGACGAAGGCCCGTGCACTGGCCTCGGGGTTGCGCCAGTAGCCCAACGCAACGCTGGGGCCACTGCTCCAGATCTCGCCAACCTGCCCAGGGCCCAACGATGCGCCGCTGTGCGGATCGACCAGTTGCACCTCATGCTCGGGCTGCAAATGCCCGCAACTGACCAGCAAGGTGCCGCGTCCGGGGCGCCCCAGGTTACCGGCCAGCGCCGTCGGATCCACCTCCAGCAAACCGATGCCTTTGCCGCGCTGGCCACCGGCAACGAACAGCGTCGCCTCGGCGAGGCCGTAGGAGGCATAGAGCGCATCGGCATCGAACCCAACCCGCGCGAAGGTGGCTGCGAAGCGCTCCAGGGTGTCCGGACGGATCGGTTCGGAGCCGGAGAACGCCAGGCGCCAGCGACTCAGATCGAGCCCCTCCATGGCCGTTTCGCTGATGCGTTCACAGCACAGCCGGTAGGCGAAATCCGGGCCGCCGCTGACCGTGCCACCGTAACGGGAGATCGCCTCCAGCCAGCGGCGCGGACGTTCGAGGAAGTAGCGCGGCGACATCAGCACGCAGGGAATGCCGCTATAGATCGGCTGCAGCAACCCACCGATCAGCCCCATGTCATGAAACAGTGGCAGCCAGCTGACCATCACGTCATCGGCACCGATACCCAGGCCATGGCGGATCAACCGCTCGTTGGCCAGCAGGTTGCCATGGCTTACCTGCACGCCCTTGGGTGTCGAGGTGGAACCCGAGGTGTATTGCAGGAAGGCGATATGCGTATCGCTCAACTCCGGCATGCGCCAGGCCAGCCCCAGGCCGGCCGGCGTGCGGTCAACGGCGATCAGGTGCGGCGTGGTACTGCCGGCAACCTGACAAGCCGGACGCAGAACCTCCAGCAAGCTGGAATCAGTCAGCACCAGGCTCGGCTCAGCGTCGCCGAGAATGGCCTGCAAACGCGCCAGGTGCTGCGGGCGCACCGACTCCGGCGGGTACGCCGGCACCGCGATGATGCCGGCATACAGGCAGGCAAAGAAGGACACCACGTATTCGACGCTGCTGTGCATCAGCAAAACGGCGCGATCACCGGGTTGGCCATGCTGCAGCAACCAGACGGCCAAATCCCTCGCACGCTCGTCCAGCGCACGGTAGGTCAATGCTTCGTCTACCCCTTCGGCAATGAAGCGAAGGGCGATATCGCGCGGCGTTTCAGCGGCACGCTGGACGAGTGCCTCGACCAGATTGGTGGCAGCATCGTAACGATCATTCATGGCATCACCTTGAATCGCGATGGGTGCACTGCACCCGCCGTGTGAAATGGAATATTCGGGGGCTCAGAGCAGATCCAGGCCATGGCCTTGCGCCATGGCCACAATGACCTTGCGCGGCCCACTGAAAGGCGCGCGAGCATGGGCAGTCAGCATGTTGTCGAGCATCAACACGTCGCCGCTGCGCCAGGGAAAGCTGACCGTGGCTTCGGCCAACACGCCGCGTATGTCATCGAGCAGGGACTCTTCGATGGGACTGCCATCGCCGTAGTAGACGTTGCGAGGCAGATCGTCCTCATCGACGATTTCCAGCAGGCTTTCGCGCACCTCGGGGGGCAGATTGGAGACGTGGAACAGATGCGCCTGGTTGAACCACACCCAGTCGCCGGTGCGTGGATGGCGGGCCACGGCCTGACAGCGCTGACGCGTGCGCAGTTCGCCGTCGTCCTTCCACTCGCAATCGATCTGGTGAGCCCGGCAGTAGGCCTCGACCACCGCACGGTCGCTGCTGTTGAACACCTGCTCCCAGGCGACGTCCAGACCATTGCCGTAGTTGCGCACATACATCAGCCCACGCTCGCTGAAGCGACGACGGATAGCCTCACCGACCTGGCGGTAGATCACCCGGCTATCGGCAATCGGCGTCTCCCCGCCACTCTGTGCAGCCTGCACGCAGTAGAACCAGATACGCATCGGCCACTCGCGGGTATAAGCCTGCTCGTTGTGCAGCGGAATATGCTGGTGCGGCGGATACTCGGTGGAGGTGTAGACGCCAGCGGTCACGTTACTGCGTGGCGTGGAACCGAATTCGTAGCTCAACAATGGGTCGCCGAATGCGGCGGCGAACGCACGAAAGCGCTCGGCTTCACCCACGTCGAAACCGCGCAACAACACCCCACCGCAGCGCTCGAGGTGTTGATCGATCAGCTCGCACAGCCCCTGCTGGCTCGCCAGCAGGTCGACGCCACCCTCAGCCTGCACCAACAGCGGTAAACCGCCACGCGACTCAGGCAAAGGCTTGATGGAGAAGAAAGTCATCGCATGCTCCTCTCAGGCCTCGGTGGCCCGGAGATCGCGCCCACCGTCACGCAGCTTGCCGAGCAAGTGCTCGAGCAACTGCTGTTCGCAGGCGTTGATGAAAAAGTGGTCGCCCTCGAACATCTCCAGCGAGAAGTCCTCGGCGGTTTCGTCCTGCCAGGCTGCCAGCGCATCCACCGACACCCGATCCGCCTTGCCACCCAGCACATGGATCGGGCAACCAAGCAGCGCACGCCGGTAGTAGCGATAACGGCCACAGAGGAGAAAATCGGCGCGCAGCACCGGCAGGGTCAGACTGAGCATTTCCGCATCGTCAAATACGGCTGCAGGGGTTCCCCCCAGGGATCGAAGACGCTGCAGCAACTGCTCATCGCTCAGCTCTTGTGCCAGTTCGAGATGGGTCTCGCGGCGCGACGGCGCCGGGGCTGCCGAGGCAAACAGAGCCTGCGGAGCTGGCATGCCGAGCTGGCGCAGTGCATGGGCCAACTCGAAAGCCAGCAAGCCACCGAGACTGTGGCCAAACAGCGCGTAAGGCTGCCTGAGCGACTCACTCAGCTCAGCCGCGAGCTGATTGGCCAGCGCCTGCATATCGGTCTGCAAGGGTTCATTGAAGCGCCGACCACGCCCAGGCAACTCCAGCGGCAACACCTCGACCCAAGCCGGCAGTGAACGACGCCAACGCGCATAAGCCATCGCGCTGGCACCGGAATATGGCAGGCAGTACAGGTGCAGGCGGCCGGGCATCATCACTGCTCCGCAGCCTGGCCGCTCATCGCCTGACGCAAGCTAAGCGGGCGCATGTCGACCCACTCCCGCTCAACGTAGGCCAGACAATCTGCCTTGCTGCCCCGCTGCTCCGTCTCACGCCAGCCGGCGGGCACAGCCTTGTCGGCAGGCCACAGGGAATACTGCAGCTCGTGATTGACGAGAACCTTGAATGTCGCGTCGTCGCGATCAAATGCCATTTCTATCTCCTTCTCGCCCGGGTTGGGCGCCTTTCCGATGAAGACGAAGGAGAAGAGCTAATAATTAGGATTAACCTATGAGATTAATTATCATAAATCCCAATTGAGAGAATATTCTCATCCGACTGAACGCTTTGATCATGGAATGAGTCAGAGGCAGCGCGACAGTTGATAATAATTATCAACTACATTAGATTTGGCCGCCTCGATACCGGCGCAGGAACCGCCAGGCAGGGCTGAAGACCCGAGCATTGGATTCGCGCCAGATCTACCCCATGTGGACGCCCCTCACGCTCTGGCCGCATAGGAAACATCTCATGCCCAAGACGCTTCCCACTCAGCAGCATCTAACCCTGCACGACCTGTTCGTCACCCGCAGGCACACCTTCATCAACGCGGCAGCGCGTATCCTCGGCTGCCGTAGTCACGCCGAAGACGTGGTGCACGACGCTTACATCAAGCTCAGCACCGCGAGCATGGCGCCTAGCATACAGTCACAAAGCAGTTACTTGCTGCGCGTGGTGCGCAACCTGGCGATTGACCTCTATCGCCGCCAAGCGCTGGAAAAACGTTATTCCGGCAGCGAGGAAGAAGGCCTGTATATCGCGGCCCCTGGCGCCTCACCAGAGACCAGCCACGAGAGTCGAGAGACCTTGGAAATGCTCTCCTCGGCTTTGGCGCAAATGCCCGAACGCACTCGCTACGCCTTCGAGATGTACAAACTGCACGGGCGCACGCAGAACGACATCGCCAAGGAGCTAGGGGTATCACCCACGCTGGTGAATTTCATGGTGCGCGACGCATTGCTGCACTGTCGGCAATCGCTAAAACGCATGGAGAGCAAGGCGCGCTGAATCGAGCAGGGAAGATAAACAACGCGTCCATTGGGCACTGGTGCAAAAGGCCGGAGAGATGGCCCCTGCTGAGCCTCCAAGACCCGTGATAATGGGCCTTGAGCGTTTCACTATTTACAACATGCCCTGACGCCGAAAGCCTCCAACTTCCAGTCGATCCCACTGACTTGCCGGCCTGTTCGCAATTGCTAGTGATACCGCCATGCAGGGCTCGGCAGAAACCGCCATCCACTCCCCCAGCTCAGTCTTCACTGCTGCGGTGTGACGAAAGGACACGGATCGAAGACGGCGCTCCAGCGTCGCTCCTTGGCTACACCCCATACCAGTAGCCTGAGGGCGTACCCCCATGAGTGAATCGCTCGCGCGCCTGACAGGACAAAACAACGAACTTGGAGTGAGTTGCGGGCGGCGGCATCAATACCGCCGCCCTTTCCCGGGACGAGAGCCGTCCTTAGAAGTCGTAGCGCGCAGCCACGCCCAAGGTCATTGGCGCACCAACATCGAGTAGGTCGTCGCTCTGGTTGTTGGTGATGTATTCCTCATCGAAAAGATTGTGCACATAACCGCTGAGGGTCAGGTTGCCGATAGGCAGTTCAGCGTTCAGGTTCACCAGGGTGACGCTGTCGTTGCGACGTACCTTGGTGATTTCACGTGCGTTGTTGGCATCGAAGTTGGAAATGCTCCGCCCCTGGTAAACGACATTGCCACCTATCATCAGGCCGTTATTAAAGGTGTAGTTGGCTCCCAGGTTAGCCATCTGCTTTGGCGCATAGACGAACTCGTAGCCACTGAGATCCACACCATCGCGGACGAAGGACTTGTACTTGGTGTCGTTGTAGGCGAAACCAGCATTGACCAGCAGCTGCGATGTCACCAGATACTCAGCGGAGAACTCCAGGCCCACCATACGGCTCTCGGCAGCGTTGGCTACCTGAGTGGTGCCATCGGCAATATTGCGGAACGACACCTGCTGGTCCTTCCACGTGGTGTGGTAAAGGTTGGCCGTGGTACGCAGGCGGCGGTCCAGCCAGTTGCCACGCCAGGCCAGCTCATAGGTGCTGGTGAACTCAGGATCGTAGCTATCGTGGCGGGCGCGACTGCGAATGTTCACACCACCGCTGCGATAGCCACGCTGCCAGGTCAGACCGAGTACCTGGTTCTCGGTGAGATCATGGCTGATGCCAATCTTCGGCAGCAGCACGCTAGAACTGATGTCTTCGTCTACGACAGGGTCTGTAACGGAGACCACCCGGATCGGATAGTTGATCTTGGTGTTGTTCTTTTCATGATCCCAACGCAGCCCGGTGATCAGTTTCCAGTCGTCCACGAACTCCCAATTAAGCTCACCGAACAAGGCCTGGCTCCTGATCTTGATCTCACCTTTCTGGTTCAGCAACACCGTTCCGTTGTTGACCAATTGATCGTCGATCTCGCCTTTGGAGCGCCCTAGATATACGCCGATTACGCCATCTACACGATCCGAGGCGTAACCCAGGCGAAACTCCTGACTACCCAGGGACTGCTCATGGTGACGGGGAGCGGTCTGGGTGGGGTTGACAGCAGTCGTGCGGTCAAAATCGAGAATGGAGTCGTACTTGGACCAGGTGCCAGAGGTGACGCTGGTCAGAGTCCAGAAGTCGTCCAGACGATAATCGACTTTGGCGGTAGCGGTGTTCTGGTTCAGTGTGTTGTAGGTCTCGGTGTTTTCGTAAATGCTGTAGTAATCGGGCTTGCCGTTAGATGCGGCCGTCGCATTGAGGCCACTGCGCTGCTTGGTGCGGCTGAAGGTCAGCAGCACGTCCATATCGTCGGACGGCAGAATGAGGAACTTGCCTCGAATATTGGACGAGCGCAGCTGGTTGGCGTCCATGTCCAGGAATTCGTTCTCGATATAGCCGTCAGACGTCTGGTAATCGACAGCCAAGCGCCCGGCGATGATGCCATCGACCAAAGAGCCGTTGGCCATGGCCGACGTCCCACGTTCACCATACTTGCCTGCGTTGCTTCTCACCGAGAACTCTGGATCGAACGTCGGATCCTTGCTCTTCATGATGATGGCACCTGCCAGAGAGTTACGTCCCTGGGTGGTCGATTGGGCACCACGGTAAATCTCCACCTGCTCCATGTCCCAGAGCTGCATCGGATTGTGAGTGAGCAAACGATTGACCTGCAGTGCATCGTCGACATAGACGGACACGGCACCGTTCATCGCAGCCGGCCCCTGGTCATCGAATCCACTCACCGGAATACCGCGAATCCCCCAGTTCTCGTTACCCGATTGAGCGTAAACGCCCGGGGTGCGATCCAGCACGCCCTGAAGATCCTGATCGCCATGGATGCGCATGTCTTCACTGGTCACCACCGCAACGCTGGACAGCGTTTTGTCCTGGCTGCGTTGAATCTTCTCCCCTGTGATGACCACTTCCTTGAGCTGCAGGGTTTCCTCTTTCTTGGCCTCTTCGGCTGCCAGCAGCGGAGTCGCAGCCATCAGACCGGACGCTACAGCCAGCGCCAACGTGTTCTTCTTGAATATGATCATCGAGCCGTAGTTCTCATGGGTCTTATTTGGTACCTGAAGGCCGCAACGACATGCTCCAACCTCCCCCTATCCCGACAAAGCGACGGAATACAAATCGCTATCATTTCAACATAATTTGCATTCTTTACAAGAATGATTTGCTTTTATAGTCAAACACAGCATTCTGCCCAGCCTCTCTCAACGATCTGGATGATCAACGGAAATGGATCTGTTACTGCTACTGGCACGCCGCTCCTGGCGTACCCTGCTGATCGCCACCGCCACCGGTCTGGCCTGTGGTCTGGCGGCGGCCGGTCTGATCGCCAACATCAACCACTCCCTGGCCGGTTTCAGCCAGCTACGACCAGCCGATGGGTTGCTGTTCGCCGGCTTGGTGGCACTGGTAGTGACCGCGCGTATCGTCTCCGATGTCAGCCTGCTGCGGCTGGGGCAAACGGCGGTCAGCGACATGCGTCTGCACCTGAGCGGCAAGCTGATCGATACGCCCTATCCGCGCTTGCAACGCCTGGGCAAGCACCGCCTGCTGGCGATGCTCACCGACGATACGCAGACCATCAGCCAAGCCGTCGAACTGGTTCCGATCCTGCTGGTCAACAGCGGCATCGTGCTGGCCTGCCTGGGCTACCTGGGCTGGCTCAGCCTGCCGCTGCTGGGGCTCACCGTCGCCCTGATCCTGCTCGGTGCTGCTAGCTTTCATTGGCCACAGCGCAAGGCCCTGACCTCCATCGGCAAGGCGCGTGAACTGAAAGATCAGTTGTTTGACCAGTACCGCCTGCTCACCGACGGCAGCAAGGAGCTCCAGCTCAACCACTCACGTCGCGTGCAATTCTTCGAGCGCCTGCTCTACCCCATCAGCCAGCAGTACCGCCGCGACTTCGTGCGCGGCATGAGCATCTACGCTCTGGTGCTCAACTGGGGCAATGGCATCTTCTATCTGCTGATCGGTACGGTACTGTTCCTCGCGCCACAGTTCATCGATTTGAGTGCCACGTTGGTGACCGGCTATATCCTCAGCCTGCTGTACATGATCACGCCACTATCGGAACTGATGAACGCCCTGCCCACCCTGGGCCGGGCCAGCGTCTCACTGCGCAAGATCCGCGCCCTCGAAGGGCAGTTGGAGGTAGCCGGCACACCAGGCGACGGCCTGGTGCCTGCACGTAGCGTGGGCTCGCTGAGCTGCCACGAGGTGCGCCATACCTACTACCGTGAAGGCGAGGACGGCCGCTTCACCCTTGGCCCGTTCGACCTCGAACTGCGCGCCGGCGAGGTGGTTTTCATCACTGGCGGCAACGGCAGCGGCAAGACCACCCTGGCCTTGCTGCTGACCGGGTTGTACCAGCCCGAGGGCGGTGACCTGCTGCTCGACGGCCAGGTATCCTCAAGCACCCAGAATCATCTCTACCGCCAACATTTCTCGGCGATCTTCACCGACTTCTGTCTGTTCGAGCATCTGCTTGACGGCGACGACCCGCAACTGATGCAGCAAGCCCGTGACTACCTGGCGCACCTGCAACTGGCACACAAGGTCAATATCGACGGCGGGCGCCTGTCCACACTGGATCTGTCCACCGGTCAGCGCAAGCGCCTGGCCCTGCTCGCCGCCTACCTCGATGACCGCCCCTGCTACCTGTTCGACGAGTGGGCGGCGGATCAGGACCCAGTGTTCAAGCGCTTCTTCTATACCAAGATCCTTCCTGACCTGCGCCAACGCGGCAAACTGGTGATCGTGATTTCCCACGACGATGCCTACTTCTCGCTGGCAGACCGGCTGATCAAGGTGGATCAGGGCAGCGTGTCCGAAGCCAGCCCCAGCCGCTCGCGGCAGCTTTCAACCGAGGAATGCTGAGCCATGCATTCCGAAGTGTTATCCAGCCAGCCCGCCTCACTCTCGCCGTGGATCCACACCCGCCCGCTGCCCGCTGCTCGCCTACGCCTGTTCTGCTTCCCGTTCGCCGGCGGCAGTGCCGGCAGTTTCATGCCCTGGTTTACGCAACTGGCGCCGCACGTCCAGCTCTGTGCCATCCAGTTACCAGGACGTGGCGCGCGCTTCGGCGAGCCGCCCGTGCATGACTTCGCCACACTGATCGAACGCCTGGGCGAGGTCATCGCCGGGTATGACGACCTCCCCTACGCCTTCTTCGGCCACAGCCTCGGCGCTCTGGTCGCCTTCGAACTGGCGCATCACTGCGTCAGGCGTGGACTGGCGCCGCCACGCCATCTATTCGTCTCGGCCAGCGGCGCACCGCGTCACCGCGTTGGTGCGCCGCGCTACGATCTGCTGAGCGATGGTGAACTGCTGATCAAACTGCGCGGCTACGCCGGCACACCTCCCGAGGTGCTGGCGAACCAGGAACTGATGGCCCTGCTGCTACCGGCCATTCGCGCCGACTTCGCCCTGCTGCGCCATTATCGCTACCAGCCGCGCCCGCGCCTGGACGTACCAATGAGCGTGCTGGCCGGACAAGACGACGCCCATGTAGGCCAAGAAACGCTGCACGACTGGCAGGCGGAAAACCGTGCAGGCTGCGCACTGCATCGCTTCGAGGGCGGCCATTTCTTCGTCTTCGAGCAGCCAGAACAGGTGTTGGAATTGGTGAAGCGGAAGCTGGACGAGGCGCTGTAATGACATCGGCAAATCGAGGCGTCGCCGAGATGGCGCAGTAGTCCGAATGAAATCAGGGAAATTGCCTTCCGCTAGGCAATCCGCCCGGATTGCCTCGGGCTAAGCGCCTGGATAACGCGAGCGAACTAGCCCTCTGCGCCGTAGATGTAGCGCAGATAGTTCGCCTGCTCCGCCTGCGGCAAGCGATGCAACTTCGGGCAGGACTCGCACAGCACCTGTGGCTTGTCGACCACTGGGGCATGCAACTGGTAATGCAGGCAGCAATGACGACGCAGGGGAATGCGTGCGCATACCTCTGGCGCCGGCGAATCCACCATCCACTGCAGGCTTCTCGGTTTGATCCGCCCGTCAGCGACCACGGCCCGCTCCAGCCAGCGATGAGCCTCGGCGAAGCCTTCACGTTCCAGGTTGGTGTCAAGGCGAGCGAAGGCGCCATCCCAGATGGCGGCAAAGTTGCCCCAAAGTACCTTCGGCGCCAATCCCCCCCAAGCTGCAATGCCAGCGAACAGCGGTTCCAGGTGTTCATGCAGCAGGCGCGCCCAGTAATCATCTCGCTGCTGGGCAGCAAGCGAAGCCGGTAGCGTCGGCAGCCACAGCGCTCGCGGCTGACCAGCGTCATGCAACAACGCGACCTCCTGCTCCCAGAAGGCGATACCTCGCTCGCGCGTCAACACGGCCGCCAGCATGGCCGGCAACATGACACTGAGGTAGTTCATCGACCATTGAGAGGCGACTGGAGGGCGCTTGATACCGGGATAGAGCTCGGCGAAGCGTTCGAGCATGGGATACAACACGCTTATCTCTGCCAACTCAGGCAGCGCCACCGACGCCAGCCCCTGGCGTTCGACCTGTATCACACGCTGGATGGGTGGCCATGCTTGGCACAACCAGTCCGGTAGTTCGATGGCTGGCCTCCGCCACAGTGGGTCAAAAATGATGAGAACGATTAGCGTTGATGGTAAAGCTGCCCCTCTATAAACTCAACGCGTTTTATGCTGGGCAACTTGAGGCCACATGCAGACATTACGTGATTTCTGGTTGCTCGCCCGGCCGTTCTGGTCGTCTGCCGAAAAACGCCCCGCCTTCCTACTGCTGTTCGGCACGATCCTGATGAACCTGTGTCTGGTCGGGGTCAACCTGCTGTACAACTTCTGGAACCTGCACTTCTACAACGCCCTGCAGGCGCTCGACTACGATGCCTTCCTGATCGGCGGAGTGCAGTTCCTCTTCCTGCAACTGGGCCTGGCCACGTTCACCGTGGCCGCCTTCCACTTCCAGCAGAAACTCACTCTGCGCTGGCGCCGCTGGGCCACCGAGAACACCCTGCAGCTATGGCTGCAACGCCATCGCTACCTCAAGCTGCAGCTCGGCGTGCCAGAGACGGACAACCCCGACCAGCGCATCGCCGATGACATCAACCTGCTCATCAGCCTGTCGCTGAAGCTCAGCCTGGGCCTGATGACCGCTCTGGTCTCGCTGTTCTCCTTCCTGCATATCCTCTGGCAGGCTTCAAGCCTGGTGAAGATTCCCTTCGCCGGCGAGGAGCTGGTGATCCCCGGCCTCTTGGTGTGGGCCGCCCTGCTCTATTCCATCCTCGGCACCGGCGGCGCCTTCTGGTTGGGGCGCACATTGCCGCGCCTGAACTTCATTCAGCAGCGCCGTGAAGCGGACTTCCGCTTCGCCATGATGCGCCTGCGCGAAAACGCCGAGGCCGTGGCCCAGTACCGGGGTGAGAGCGAAGAGCATGCCCGTTTCAGCCAACGCCTGGGCGCCGCGCTGGAGAACTTCTGGGCCTTGGTGAAGCAGCAGAAGATCGTGCTCGGCTACTCCACCTTCTACATGCGCAGCGCCATGATCATTCCCATGTTCATCATGGCCCCGCAATTCTTCGCTGGCGCCTTCCCTCTCGGCCGCCTGACGCAGCTCAGCGCGGCATTTGGCGAGGTGCACGAGGCCATGGCCTATCTGGTCAAGGTGTTCCCCGAGGTGGCCGAGTGGAAAGCGGTGGTCGATCGACTGATCGGTTTCCAGCGACGCCTGGACCAGATCAGCGATGGGGGGGGCGTCTGCCTCGAGCACAATGCTGAAGGGTTCGAAGGCACAGGTCTTTCGCTCTGGCTGCCGGATGGCCAGACGCTGCTCACCGATGTCGAACTGCGCCTGCAGCCCGGTGAAAGCCTGCTGATCAGGGCCCCGTCGGGCTTCGGCAAGTCCACACTGATACGAGCGCTGACCGGCATCTGGAACCATGCCAGCGGCGTGGCACGCTACGATCTGGGCAGCACCCTTACCCTGGCACAGAAGCCCTACCTGCCGCTCGGCAAGCTGCGCGACATGCTCTGGTATCCCTCGGCGACGCATCCGCAGGACGATCCCCGCCTGCTGGAGGCGATGCACCAGTGCGGCCTCGACCACCTGAGTGCACGCCTGGATAGCGAACTCGACTGGTCGCAGACCCTGAGCATCGGTGAACAACAGCGCTGCGCCTTCGTGCGCGCCCTGCTATTGCGCCCGCAGGTGCTGTTCCTTGATGAAAGCAGCTCGGCACTGGATGAAGAAAGCGAAAGGCGCTGCTACACGCAACTGCGCCATGCCTTACCGGACGCCATCATCATCAGCGTCGGCCATCGCGCCTCGCTGGAAGCGTTGCATACCCGCACCCTGGATCTGCTGCCCGTACAACGCTCGGACCAGGAATTGGAATACGCCTGAACCAGCCCTGCGCATCTGGCTACCAGACAGGAGGCCATCAACGAAAAAGCCGGCTGCAGTAGCCGGCTTTTTCGTTGCTAAGTCGATGGCGTCCCCTGCTGGAATCGAACCAGCATCTAGCCCTTAGGAGGGGCTTATTCTATCCGTTGAACTAAGGGGACACGGCCGTATTGGCTACGACCGGGCCGCATCTTAGCGGCGGCGCGCACATTTGTCATGCCGCCACCGCTCACTTCCTAACGCTGCCAACCCTGGGAAACCACCTTGGTGGTCGTTGCAGCGCGCACCGGTTGCAGGCCGCCACGCAAGCGCTCCAGCGCCATACGATCGGCAATCGCGGTGGTGGTCTCACCCTCGCGCTCAGCGCGCTGGAAGATTTCCGTCAGGGTCGGGCCGATGCCTTCGATATGCGCCTTGAGCTGCGCGGCGCTGCCACCGGTGCGCTCGTAGCAGACGTCGATGATGCCGCCGGCATTGATCGCGTAATCCGGCGCGTACAGGCATTCGCGGCGACGCAGCAGTTCAGCCAGACTGGCGTCGGCCAACTGGTTGTTGGCCGCACCGGCGATGATCGGTGCACGTAAGGCTTCCAGCGTCTGCAGGTTGATGATGGCGCCCAGCGCGCACGGCGCGAATACGTCCACGTCGAGGCGGTAGATGTCGTGCTGGCCGACCGCAGTAGCGCCCAACTGGCCAACTGCGCGCTGCACGTTGGCTTCGAATATATCCGTCACCCACAACTGCGCACCGGCCTCCTTGAGCAACTTGGCCAGGCCGAAGCCGACCTGGCCGACACCCTGGATGGCCACACGCACGCCCTTGAGATCCTGGCGGCCAAGGCGATGCGCCACGGCCGCCTGAATGCCGATAAATACCCCATAGGCGGTCGAGGGTGACGGATCACCGTCACGGCTGCCACCACCAAAAGCTTCACGCGGCCCTGCGCCCGCCACGTGGCGAGTGCGCTCGGCCATGATGCGCATCTCGGCCACACCAGTGCCTGAATCCGCCGCGGTGACATAGCGCCCGCCCAGGCTGTCGACGAAATCACCCATGGCCTGGAACAGCGCCTCGCTCTTGCCGGTGTGCGCGTCGCCGATGATCACCGCCTTGCCGCCACCCAGCGGCAAACGGGCCAGTGCCGATTTGTAGGTCATGCCGCGCGACAGGCGCAGCACGTCGCGCAGTGCCTCCTCGTCCGTGGCGTAGTTCCACATGCGGCAGCCGCCCAATGCAGGGCCGGGGGTGCTGTCGTGAATGGCGATGATGGCTTTCAGGCCGCTGGCCTTGTCGTGGCCGTAGACCACTTGTTCGTGCTGATCGAAGTCGACGTGATTGAAGACGGACATCGGGTTACCTCGGATGTAAAAAGCCGCCCCTCCCCCACATGGGAGAGGGTGGCAAAGGGGATGTGTGAATGGTCAGGCTGCTGGTTCGAACAGCTGCACCGCAGCGATCTCGCTGACGGTCAGGCGTGCCTTGAGCTGGCTCGCCTGTTCGCGCGCCTTGGCCAGCGCCGCGTCCTTGACATGACCGTAGCCACGGATCTGCTCGGGAATCTCGGCCAGCGCTACCGCGGTGCGGTAGTTGCCGGCATTGAGTTCGTCCAGCAGGTAGGCCACGTTGGCCTCGTACTCCTCGATCAGTTCGCGCTCCAGCCGACGTTCAGCACTGTGACCGAACGGATCGAGCATGCTGCCACGCAGGAACTTGAAGCGCGCCAGTACGCCGAACGCCTTGAGCATCCAGGGGCCGAAGCTGCGCTTGCGTGGCTGGCCGGTGACCGCATCCGGCTTGCTCAGCCAGCTCGGCGCCAGGTGGAACTGCAGCTGGTAGTCGCCTTCGAACTGCGCTTCGAGCTGCTTGCGGAAGGTCGCATCGCTGTACAGCCGCGCCACTTCATACTCGTCCTTGTAGGCCAGCAGCTTGAAGTAGTAGCGCGCCACGGCCTTGCTCAGGTGCTGCTGAGCGTCGGTATCGACCTTGCGTACACGCTCGACCAGCTCGCGATAGCGCTCGGCATACGCGGCGTTCTGGTAGGCGGTCAGGCGCTGCACACGGTCGGCGACGATCTCCTCCAGCGTGCTGCAATGCGGCGCTTCGACGACCTTGGGCGCGGCGAGTTTTTCCACTGCAGCCAGGTCATGCGCGGCGCGACGCCCCCAGAGGAATGCCTGCTGGTTGAGTTGAACGGACACGCCGTTGAGCTCGATGGCCTTGTTCAGCGCCTCTGCCGATACCGGCACCAGGCCCTGCTGATAGGCGTAACCGAGCATGAACAGGTTGGTGGCGATACTGTCACCGAGCAGGCGAGTGGCCAGGCGCGTGGCGTCGACGAATCGGGTCTTGCCCTCGCCCACCGCCTCGCTGAGCGCTTCGCGCATGGCTGCGCCAGGCACCTGGGCATCCGGGTTGCGGGTGAATTCGGCGGTGGCCGCTTCATGGCTGTTGATCACCGCATGGGCGATCTTGTCGTTGAGCTTGGCCAGCGCCTCCTCACTGGACGACACCACCAGGTCGCAGCCCAGCAGCAGGTCAGTTTCCCCGGCGGCGATGCGCACCGCGTAGATATCGCCCTGCCGCGCAGCGATGCGGATATGGGTGATCACCGGGCCGAATTTCTGCGCAAGGCCTGCCTGGTCGAGCACGGTGCAGCCCTTGCCTTCGATATGCGCCGCCATGCCCAACAGCGCGCCAACGGTGGTCACGCCGCTGCCGCCAACACCCGGCAGGAGGATGTTCCAAGGCCGGTTCAGGGCCGGTTGTTTTGGCTCCGGCAAGGCGATGAACAGCGCGCCCAGGCCAACGGCCTCAGGCTTGCGCAGGCTGCCGCCATGCACGGTGACGAAGCTCGGGCAGAAGCCCTCCAGGCAGCTGAAGTCCTTGTTGCAGGCGTTCTGGTCAATCTCGCGCTTGCGTCCCAGCTCGGTTTCCAGCGGCAGCACCGACAGGCAGTTGGACTTGACGCTGCAATCACCGCAGCCCTCGCATACCGCCGGGTTGATGAACGCACGCTTGGCCGGATCGACCAGCTTGCCGCGCTTACGCCGACGACGCTTTTCGGTGGCGCAAGTCTGATCGTAGAGGATCACCGAACAGCCCTTGACCTCGCGCAGCTCGCGCTGCACGGCGTCCAGTTCGCGGCGGTGATGGAAGGTGACGCCTGGGGCGAAGGTGGCGCGGGTCGGATACTTGTCCGGCTCGTCACTGACCAAGGCGATGCGTTTGACGCCCTCGGCATGCACCTGCTGGCTGAGTTGGTCGATACGCAGCTCGCCGTCGATGGGCTGGCCGCCGGTCATCGCCACCGCATCGTTGTAGAGAATCTTGTAGGTGATGTTGACCCCGGCGGCCACGGCTGCGCGCAAAGCCAGGTGGCCGGAGTGGAAGTAGGTGCCGTCACCGAGGTTCTGGAACACGTGCGGCGTATCGGTGAATGGCGCCTGGCCGATCCAGGTGGCTCCCTCGCCGCCCATCTGGGTGAAGGTGTCGGTGCTGCGATCCATCCATTGAGTCATGTAGTGGCAACCGATGCCACCGAGAGCACGGCTGCCTTCCGGAACCTTGGTCGAGCTGTTATGCGGGCAGCCGGAGCAGAAATGCGGCGTGCGCGCAGTCTTGTGCTTGGGCGCAGCCAGGGCCTTCTCCTTGGCATCGAGGAAGGCCAGCCGCTCCTCGATAGTCGGGCTGCTGTAGATCGGCGCGAGGCGCTTGGCGATCACCCGAGCAATCATCGCTGGGGTCAGCTCGGCCAGGTTGGGCAACAGCGAATTACCCTGCTCGTCGAACTCGCCGACCACGCGCGGGCGCTTGCCCACCGGCCAGTTGTAGAGCTGACCGGTGAGCTGGTCTTCGATGATGCTGCGTTTTTCTTCCACCACCAGAATTTCGTCCAGCCCCTCGGCGAAGCCATGCACCGACACCGGCTCCAGAGGCCAGCTCATGCCGACCTTGAGCACACGCAAGCCGACCTTGGCGCACAGCGCTTCGTCCAGGCCTAGATCATCCAGAGCCTGACGCACATCGAGGTAGGACTTGCCGGTGGTGATGATGCCCAGACGCGGGTTGGGCGAATCGAGCTTGACCTGGTTGAGGTTGTTGGCCAGGGCGAAGGCGCGCGCGGCGTAGATCTTGTAGACGTTGAGGCGTTTTTCTTGGGCCAGGGGCGGATCGGGCCAACGGATGTGCACGCCGTCTTCGGGCAGCTGGAAATCCTCGGGAATCTTGATCTGGATACGCAGTGGGTCGACGTCCACCACAGCCGAAGAGTCGACGTTCTCGGCAATGGTCTTTAGCGCCACCCAGCAGCCGCTGTAGCGCGACAGCTCCCAGCCGATAATGCCGTAGTCGAGCACTTCCTGGACGTTGGCCGGGTTGAGTACCGGCATCGACGCAGCGATGAACGCATGCTCGCTCTGGTGGGCGATGGTCGAGGACTTGCAGCCATGGTCGTCGCCGGCCAGCACCAGCACACCGCCATGCTTGGAAACGCCGGCCGAGTTGCCATGCTTGAATACGTCACCACTGCGGTCGACGCCGGGCCCCTTGCCGTACCACATGGCGAACACGCCGTCGTAGCGCGCGCCAGGGAACAGGTTGGCCTGCTGGCTGCCCCATACCGCCGTCGCACCCAGCTCTTCGTTGACGCCGGGCTGGAAGTGGATGTGGTTTTCTTTCAGGTACTCGCGCGCATCCCAAAGGCTCTTATCCAGGCCGCCCAGGGGCGAGCCACGATAGCCGGAGATGAAGCAGGCGGTATTGAGTCCGAAGGCGGCGTCACGCTGCTTTTGCAGCATGGGCAGGCGGGTGAGCGCCTGAGTGCCAGTCAGGTAAAGGTGACCAGTAGCGAGGCGGTATTTGTCATCCAGGCGGATTTCGGCCAGTGACATGGAGCGCTCCTTTTATTCTTATGGCGAGCACGAGGAGCGCGACGGTAAACACGCTCCGTTGATTTCCACGACAGGATCACTGCGGCGGATTTGCCTAAATCATGACCGGAGGGTTCCGCTTTTTTCTTTCTATTTTTGAGTAGCGAAGGCGATACTTCGCATGATCCTTCCAACAATCACAATAAATTGGAAAAAATCATGCAGGAAAAGCTCAGCCCCATCGACCGCCGGATTCTCCGCCTGCTGCAGCACAATGCCGACCTCTCCGCCGCCGAGGTGGCGGAAAAGGTCGAGCTGTCGCAGTCGCCCTGCTGGCGGCGGATCAACCGCATGCAGGAAGAGGGATTGATCGAACGCAAGGTCGCCCTGCTCAACCACAAGCGCCTGGGCTTCGGCATCACGGTGTTCGTCGACATCAAGCTGTCGGCCCATGGTCGCGGCAATCTGGATGAGTTCGAGCAAGCAGTGGTGGGCTACCCGCAGGTGCTGGAGTGCTACAGCATGGCCGGCGGCTCGGATTACCTGCTCAAGGTGGTGGCCAAGGACATCGCCGATTACGAGCGTTTTCTGCGTGACCACCTGCTGCAGCGCCCGCACGTGCACGAAGCGCACTCGCATATCGCCATGAGCGAGGTCAAACGCACCACCGAGCTACCGCTGGATTAAGACTGGCCCTGGCGGCTAATGCCAGTCAGTTAAGTGTCGGGATACAGTTAGGTAGGCGCACCGAAATGCCGGTGTTGCCGTCATTGGTGCGCACGGCGCACCCTACAAAGGCCATCCGTGCCAAACATTACGTCTATCGGCATTAGGCCTGGCGCCTGGCCTTGCGCGCCCGCAGAGCCGCCAGTAGCGATGGGCCGAGCGCGGTGAGTGCCGAGCCCAGCACCACCACCACGGCGCCGGCGTAGGCGATCCAGTTGACCTGCTCAGGCAGCACGTGGTCTGGCCACCAGGTCGAGGCCAGCGCCACGGAGACGAAAGTCACCAGCGGCGTCAGCGCCAGGGTCGCGCTGACCCGCGAAGCCTCCCAATGCGCCAGGGCCTCGGCGAAGGCGCCATAGGCCACCAGGGTATTCAGGCAGCAAGCCAGCAGCAGCCAACCCTGCAGCGGGCTCAATTGCAGCGCTTGTAGCGGCTGCGCCCAAGGCGTCAGCAACAGCGCGCAAGCCAGGTAGATGACCATCATCACCTGCACCGAATTCCACTTGGTCAGCAGCTGCTTCTGCGCCAGGCCATAGAACGTCCAGACGAAAGCAGCCGCCAGCACGGTCAGCACCCCGGTGGTGTAGGTGGTCAGCGAAGTCAGCAGCTCACCCAGGCGCTGATTGAAGAACAGGCCGAAGCCCAGCAACATCACCATCAAGCCAAGCGCCTGGCCCAGGCTGAAGCGCTCGCGAAAGACGAACAGGCTGCTGATCAGCAGCAGGATTGGAGCGACCTGGATCACCAGTTGCGTGGTGCCGGGGCTGAGCAAATTGAGCCCGACCAGATACAGCACGTAGTTGGCCGTCAGCCCGCCGATGGCCAGCGCCAGCAGCCAACCGCCCTTGCGCCCCAACGGACGAAAACGCGGCAACCGACGGCTCGCGGCAAGGTAGGCAAACAGCAGAGAACCTGCCACGGCCAGGCGATACCAGGTGACCGTTACCGGATCCATGACCTGGAGAACTTCTTTCAGCTTGATTGGCAGGATGCCCCAGAGCACGGAAGTGATCAGGGCGAGCAGCAGGCCGTACATCCAACGGCCGGAGGAAATGTGCATGGCAACCTCGGGCAGGCAGCCAACAGAGCATGTCGACCGCAGCAGAGCATTCTAGGAGAGGCATGCACACCGGCACAGCAACAGTTCAGCCCGGTTGCCGAACGAAACTGTACTGCTCGACATTCGCAAAACGCCAGCCAACCGGCGTCAAAAACACAGAAAATCCGGCAAAACCTGCTAAAAATCCGCCAAAGTCGACCATCTGTCGTTTTGCCAAGCAGACCGTATTGCCCACAGTAGACTCAGATCATCCAGCACCTGCAGATGGAGTTCCCGCCATGTTCGGCCAACGCAGCCTCGACCCTCAACCGGGAACGCACTACCGCAGCTCACGCGTGAGCGCCGTCAATGGCCAGTACTTCTTCGCCACGCGCGAAGGTACGCTGGAGGGCCCCTACCTCTCTCGCCATGACGCAGAACAGAGCATCACCCGTTATATCGAACGCATGGTCATGGCCGACAAACTGATGCGTCATAGCAGCGAGCACATCGACAACCTGCAGCGACGCGAAGCGATCAAGCACAATCAGGAGCTTTGAACGCTCTTGCTCTCATAGATGCGCCAAACCCAGATCGCCTCGGTGTGCCGCCAAGTGCGGCAAGACCGCAGCCAGCAGCGGCTCCTTGAAGGCATCCTGAAAACGGTGCGCCAGGCCCGGAATCAACTTGAGCTCGGCCCCCTTGATATGCGCCGCCACGTGTACGCCATGCATCACAGGCAGTAACGGGTCGGCAGTACCGTGCACCACCAATGTCGGCACCTTCAGGCGATTGAGCAGCTCGACCCGGCTAGATTCAGCGAGAATCGCCAACAGCTGGCGCTGCACCCCTTCGGGGTTGAAAGCACGGTCATAGGCGACTTCGGCCTGGTGCAGAAGCAAGGCACGGTCATCATGCACGGCCGGGCTGCCCAAGGCCGCCAGCAGGTCCGCCTGCTGCTGCAAGGCGGCCTCACGACTGCCCGCCTCGCGCCGCGCCAGCAGCGCCACCAGTGCATCGCTGGGCGCAGGCAAACCCTGGGCACTGGAACTGGTCATCACCAGCGTCAAGCTCAGCACCCGCTGCGGCGCCAGGTCGGCCAGGTGCTGGGCGATCATGCCGCCCATGCTCGCGCCCAACACATGGAAGCTGTCGACACCGAGCAGGTCCATCAGCCCCAACGCATCGCCGGCCATGTCACGCAAGTGGTAAGGCGCCCCGAGCGAGAGCCCCAGGCGATAGCGCAACACCTCGTATGGCAGGTTGATGCTGGGAGCAGGCTTGCGCCAACTGCTCAGCCCAACGTCGCGGTTGTCGAAACGCACGACGCGAAAGCCCTGCTGGCACAAACGCTCGACCACCTCGTCAGGCCAGTGGATCAACTGCCCACCCAGGCCCATCACCAGCAGCAGCGCTGGGTCGAGCTCGCCGCCAACGCTTTGATAGGCCAGGCGCACGTCGCCGACGTTCGCATAGCGAGTTGGCTCATTCACATCACAACGATTGGCCGCAAACGACGGCAGGCCGCACAGCAATGCGGTGAGAAAGATCAGTACACGCATGACAAAACACCAGAAACGCAGAACCCCACTGAAGCGCGATTCTGGTGAAAGTCATTCGATGGCGCTGCCACATCCGCGTGACAGTTTGATGAAGGGGGACGAACGGTTGCCCGGATGGTGACGAGAGGTGCGAGCCAGAGCGTCGCGAACACCCTCCTACCTATCTGTAGGAGGGGCTTCAGCCGCGACGAGTGCCGGGAAATCAGGCCAGTTCGACACGCAGCTGCCTGGCTGCGGCCACCATGTTGACCAGCGCTGCCTCGGTTTCCGGCCAGGCGCGGGTTTTCAGCCCGCAATCGGGGTTGACCCACAGCCGCTCGAGCGGGATACGCCGCGCCGCCTTGCGCAGCAGCCCGGCCATCTCGGCACTATCAGGCACGCGCGGCGAGTGAATGTCATAGACGCCCGGGCCAATCTCGTTGGGATAGTCGAAGCGCTCGAACGCCTCCAGCAACTCCATGTCCGAACGCGAGGTTTCGATGGTGATCACGTCGGCATCCATCGCCGCGATGGACTCGATCACATCGTTGAACTCGCTGTAGCACATGTGGGTGTGGATCTGCGTCTCGTCACGCACACCGCTGGCAGTGAGGCGGAAGGCTTCGGTGGCCCAGTCCAGATAGTGCTGCCAGGCAGCCTGGCGCAGCGGCAGCCCTTCGCGGAACGCGGCTTCGTCGATCTGGATGATCTTGATGCCGGCGGCTTCCAGATCCACCACCTCGTCGCGAATCGCCAGCGCCAGTTGCCTGGCCTGCACTTCACGCGACACGTCCTCGCGCGGGAACGACCACATCAGCATGGTCACCGGGCCGGTCAGCATGCCCTTCATGACTTTGTTGGTCAGGCCCTGAGCGTATTTGATCCACTCCACGGTCATGGCCTTGGGCCGGCTCAGATCACCGACAATCACCGCCGGTTTGACGCAGCGCGAACCATAACTCTGCACCCAGCCGAAACGGGTGAAGGCGTAGCCGTCGAGCTGCTCGGCGAAGTACTCGACCATGTCGTTGCGCTCGGCCTCACCATGCACCAGCACATCCAGCCCCAGGCGTTCCTGCACCTGTACCGCATGGCGGATTTCGCTGTGCATGGCCTCGGTGTACTCGGCCGCGCTGAGCTTACCCTGCTTGAACGACTGCCGCGCCAGGCGAATAGCCGAAGTCTGCGGGAAGGAGCCAATGGTGGTGGTCGGCAGCAATGGCAATTGCAGGCATTCACGCTGCTGCTCGATGCGCTCGGCGAACGGCGACTGACGCTGGGCATGACGCGGACGAATCGCCGCCAGGCGGGCCTGCACCTCGGGCTTGTGAATACGCGTCGATGCAGCACGGGCGGCTTGCACTGCGCGGCTCGCCTCCAGTGCAGCGTGAACGGCAGCATCCTGCGGCGCCTCCAGGGCCTTGCCGAGCAAGGCGACCTCCAGACATTTCTGCACGGCAAAGGCCAACCAGCCTTTCAGCTCGGCATCGAGCTTGTCTTCACGGGCCAGGTCCACCGGGCTGTGCAGCAGCGAGCAGGACGGCGCGACCCACAGCCGCTCGCCCAGTCGTTCGTGAGCATGACGCAGCACCTCGAGGGCCTTCTCCAGATCGCAGCGCCAGACGTTGCGCCCGTTGACCACGCCCAGCGACAACACTTTATAAGCCGGCAGCCGGTCGAGAATGGTCGGGTACTGCTCCGGCGCACGCACCAGGTCGATATGCAGCCCGTCCACCGGCAGGTTGGCGGCCAGGCCGAGGTTGTCTTCCAGGCCGCCAAAGTAGGTGGCGATCAGCTTCTTGCATGGCTCACGCTGGATCAGGTTGTAGGCGCGCTCGAAGGCGTTCTTCCACTCTTGCGGCAGATCCAGTACCAGGATCGGCTCATCGATCTGCACCCATTCCACGCCCTGCGCAGCCAGGCGCTGGAAGATCTCGCCATAGACCGGCAGCAGGCTTTCAAGTAATTCAAGCTTGTCGAAGTCGCCACCCTTGGCCTTGCCCAGCCATAGATAGGTCAGCGGGCCAATCAGCACCGGCTTGACGCTATGACCGAGGGCGCGGGCTTCATCCACCTCCTCGAACAGCTGTTCCCAGCTCAGGGCGAACTGCTGATCCGCACTGAATTCCGGCACCAGGTAGTGGTAGTTGGTATCGAACCACTTGGTCATCTCTTGGGCATGAGCACCGCCGCAGCAAGTAGCGCTGGTGCCACGCGCCATGGCGAACAGGGTATCCAGCGTCGGCTTGCCGGCGGCCGGACGGAAGCGCTCGGGGATGACGCCAAAGGCCAGGGAATGACTGAGCACCTGGTCGTACCAGGCGAAGTCGCCCACCGGCAGCAGGTCGATGCCGGCATCTTTCTGTAGTTGCCAGTGCTCGGCCCGCAGGCGTTTGCCGACGGCGCGCAGGCCGGCTTCATCCAGCTCACCTTTCCAGTGCGCTTCGAGGGCTTTCTTCAGTTCGCGGTCGCGGCCAATGCGCGGGAAACCTAGGGAATGGGACAGGGCCATGTGGTGAAACTCCAGAATCAATCGAGATGGCGCCATTCTCGGCATCGAGCGCGAGTGAGACAAACTCAAGATTTTCGTCTTGATCTAAAGATTTACTCATGTAGGCTGTATGAGTCATTTTCATCCAGCCTCCGTATTGGATGAGCGAAAACCTTTCCGAGAATCGCCATGCTCGAGCTACGCCACCTGAAAACCCTGCACGCCCTGCGCGAAACCGACAGCCTGGTAGACGCCGCCGAGCGCCTGCACCTGACCCAGTCGGCACTGTCGCACCAGTTCAAGGAGCTGGAAGAGCGCCTCGGCCTGCAGCTGTTCGTGCGCAAGACCAAGCCGGTGCGCTTCACCAGCGCCGGCCTGCGCCTGCTGCAACTGGCCGACGCCACCCTGCCCCTGCTGCGCGGTGCGGAGCGCGACCTGGCGCGTCTGGCCGGCGGCACTGCCGGCCGCCTGCACATGGCCATCGAATGCCACAGCTGCTTCCAGTGGCTGATGCCGACCATCGACCAGTTCCGCGATGCCTGGCCGGAGGTGGAGCTGGATCTGGCCTCGGGTTTCTCCTTCGCACCACTGCCGGCGTTGGCCCGTGGTGATCTGGACCTGGTGGTGACCTCAGATCCCATCGAGCTGGCGGGCATCACCTATGTGCCGCTGTTCACTTACGAAGCCATGCTCGCCGTAGCCAACCAGCATCGCCTGGCGCACAAGGCCTTTATCCAACCGCAGGATCTGGCCACGGAAACCCTGATCACCTACCCGGTGGAACGCGACCGCCTGGACATCTTCACCCGCTTCCTCGAACCCAACGATGTCGAGCCGGCGCAGGTGCGCACCTCCGAACTGACGGTGATGATGATGCAACTGGTGGCCAGCGGGCGTGGCGTATGCGGCCTGCCCAACTGGGCGCTGCACGAGTACAGCTCGCGTGGTTACGTCAGCGCCAAGCGTCTGGGAGAAAAAGGCCTGTTCGCCACGCTCTACGCGGCGATCCGCACCGACATGCTCGACGCACCGTTCATGCGCGACTTCCTGCTCACCGCCAAGGACACCTCGTTCGCCAGCCTCGAAGGCGTCAGCGTGGCGCGCTAAGGCATAAGACAGAGGCACGCATGTGAAGGTGAGTGTGTAGGAGCCGGCTTGCTGGCGATCCGCCCTCTACCATTTTCAGAAAAGCATCGCCGGCAAGCCGGCTCCTACGGTTTCGCAGCACCACCAGCGACACATATGGGTTTCCCCGAGCCACGCAGCGTACCGGGCATTCCCATCTGATCGGCATCAACCCGCTAATTGCCTTGTTACAACTCCCACCTTGCCGCACTGTGACCAGCAGTCATAGCATGACCGCCGGTCACAACCTTCAGCGGAAAGTCCATGCGCTACCAGGATCAACTCTTCCAGCAACGCGAAAACGCCCTGCTCGAAGCCGCCCGCCAGCTGTTCCAGGATCACTCCTGGGACCGCGTCACCATCGCCGAGGTGGCGCGTCATGCCGGGATCGGCAAGGGCACCGTGTACAAACACTTCTCCAGCAAGGAAGCACTCTACGCGCGCCTGGTGGTGGATTGCTCGCGCCAGCACCTGGCCGAGATGGAGGAAATCGCCCGTACTGCCCCCGCAGAAAAAGCCATGCGCCTGGTGATTCGTCGTGCCTTCGAGCTGCTCCAGGCCGACCCGCTGCAAGCACAGCTTTGCCTGTTGTGTGATCGCCCTGCGTTTCAGGAGCGCCTGGAGGCGCTCTACCGCGACCAGTTCATCGAGCTGGAAGGTCAGTACATGACGCTGTTCAGCGGCCTTCTGCAGAACAGTTTCGGCCTGCAGCTCTCTCCTGCGCACTGCCAACATCTGTTGTGGGGCGTGGAGGCCTGCGTCAATGGTGTCGTGGCGCGTATCGCCTCCGGCGGCTTCGAGCACTGGGGCGAATACATCGCGCTCGACGATTACTTCGATCGCGTCACTGATTTCATCATTGCCGGCCTACAAGGCCAGGCCGCCGCGCTGCTGGCAGCGCCCGCCTTTAACGAGTAAGCCACTGCCATGTTCGCGCAACTCAGCAAACGCCCCTGGATCATCGCCGTCGTCATCGCCATCGCGCTGCTGCTCTGGCTGCTCGGCGGAGACCGCTTCGTCGCCCGCGACAGCGTCGAGGCCGAACCCGACAAGCCTGCCGCAACAGCCGAGTTGGCCAGGGTCGAGGTGCAATGGCTGGAAGCCCAACCCATGCAGCGCCAGCACGTGGTGCAGGGGCAGATCGAAGCCTGGCGCCGGGTGGAGCTGCGCGCCCAGGTCAGTGGCAGCGTGCAGAAGCTCGATCAGGACAAGGGCAACCGCGTCGCTACCGACCAACTGCTGCTCAGCCTCTCGCCGGACGACCGCCCTGCGCAGGTCGCGCGCAGCGAGGCCGATGTACGCCAACGTCAGAGCGATGTCACGGCCGCCAAGCGTCTACGCGAACGCAGCCTGATCTCGGCCAATGAACTGATGCGCCTGGAAAGCGAGCTGGCCAAGGCCCGCGCCGAACTCGATAGCGCCCGCTTGCAGCAGCGCAACACAAAGATCAAGGCGCCGTTTGCCGGCATCTATGACCAGCGCATGGTCGAATTGGGCGACTTCGTGCAACCCGGACAAAGCCTGCTGACCCTGGTGGATATCGACCGCCTCAAGGTCAGCGCACAGATCGCCCAGCAGCAGGTCACCCAGCTCGAACTGGGCCAATCAGCAAAGGTGGAGTTGCTCGACGGACGCACGCTGGAGGGAGAGCTGCACTTCATCGCCGCAGCCGCCGACCCTGGCTCGCGCAGCTTCCGCATCGAGGTCAAGGTGGACAACCCGGATGGCCTGCGCCTGGCCGGCGCCAGCGCGACATTGCATATCCAGACCGGCGAAGCCATGGCTCATCGCCTGTCCCCTGCTCTGCTCAGCCTGGACGAAAGCGGCCGCCACGGCGTCAAGTGGGTCAATGACGCACAGCGTGTGGAGTTCACCCCGGTCGAGCTGATCAGCGTCGACAACCAGGGCGCCTGGGTCAGCGGCCTGCCGCCGAAAGTGGCGTTGATCACCCTTGGCCAGGGCTTCGTCCAGCCCGGCCAACAGGTGCGCACACAACTCGCGGCCGAGGGCAGTTGAGATGCACGCACTGATCGCTGCTGCACTCGATCGCAGCCGCACTACCATCCTCATCCTGCTGTTCCTGCTCTGCGGCGGGCTGGTGGCCTACATCGCCATGCCCAAGGAGTCCAACCCCGACGTCACCATCCCGATGATCTACGTCTCGGTGACCCTCGAAGGCATCAGCCCGGAGGACGGCGAGCGCTTGCTGGTACGTCCGCTGGAGCAGGAACTGCGCAGCCTCGAAGGCGTCAAGGAAATGCGCTCGGTGTCCAGCGAAGGCCATGCATCGGTGACACTGGAGTTCGACGCGGGCTTCGATGCCAAGGTGGCGCTGGCCGACGTGCGCGAGAAGGTCGACACCGCTCGCAGCAAACTGCCTGAAGAGGCCGACGAACCGATCGTCACCGAGGTCAACGTGGCACTGTTCCCGGTGCTGTCAGTGGGGCTGTCCGGGCCGATTGCCGAAACCGAACTGGTGTATATCGCGCGGCGCCTGAAAGAGAACATCGAAGGCATTGCCGAAGTGCTGTCGGTGGAGATCGGTGGTGACCGCGAGGATCTGCTGGAGATCGTCGTCGACCCGCAGGTGCTCGACAGCTACGGGATCGATTACAACGAGCTGTTCAACCTGGTCAGTCGCAACAACCGCCTGGTCGCGGCCGGCAGCCTGGATACCGGTGCCGGGCGCATGAGCATGAAGGTGCCGGGCGTCATCGAAGACCTCGAAGACGTGATGAACATGCCGATCAAAGTGGTCGGCGACAGCGTGGTCACCTTCGCCGACGTCGCCACCATCCGCCGCACCTTCAAGGACCCGACCGGGTTCGCCCGCATCAACGGCCAGCCGGCCATCGTGCTGGAGGTCGCCAAACGCAGCGGCGCCAACATCATCGAGACCATCGACCAGGTCAAGGCACTGATGGAGCAGGCCAAACCCCTGCTGCCGCCGGGCGTGGAAGTCAGCTACATCATGGATCAGTCGCAGGAAGTGCAGAGCATGCTCGGCGACCTGCTCAACAACGTGCTGACTGCCATCGTGCTGGTGCTGATCCTGGTGGTGGCGAGCATGGGCATGCGCTCGGCGCTGCTGGTCGGCCTAACCATTCCCGGCGCGTTTCTCAGCGGCATCCTGTTGATCTGGATGCTAGGCTTCACCCTCAATATCGTCGTGCTGTTCAGCCTGATTCTGGTGGCCGGCATGCTGGTCGACGGCGCCATCGTCGTCTCCGAACTGGCCGACCGCTACCTGCAGCAGGGCCAGACACCACGCCAGGCCTGGGCCAACGCTGCCACACGGATGGCCTGGCCGGTGATCGCCTCCACCGCCACCACCCTGGTGGTGTTCCTGCCATTGCTGTTCTGGCCAGGCGTAGTCGGGCAATTCATGAAATACCTGCCCGCCACCGTGATCATCTGTCTGCTGGCTTCCCTGGCCATGGCGCTGGTCTTTCTGCCGGTGCTCGGCGCCGTCAGCGGCGGCCAACCTCGGCCGCACGCTGCGTCGACCAACGCGGCAGGCAGTGCCTATCGCAAATTGCTGGAAACGCTGCTCAAGCGTCCGGGCCTGACCCTCCTCGGCACGCTCACCTTGGTCGCCCTGATCTATGTCGGCTACGGCCGCTTCAACCATGGCGTGGAATTCTTCCCCGATGTCGAACCGGAGAACGCACAAATATGGCTGCGCGCACGCGGCGACTTGTCGGTGCAGGAAAAGGACACCCTGCTCAAACAGGCCGAGAAGCAGGTATTGGGCATGCGCGAGGTCAAGGCACTGTACGCACGCTCCCTGGCGCAGCCTGAAGGCCAGCTCGGCGCCGACGTGATCGGCACCCTGCAATTCCAGTTCGTCGACTGGCACCAGCGCCGTCCGGCCAAGGACATTCTCGCCGATATGAGCCAACGCACCGCCGGCATCCCCGGCGTGGTGCTGGAGTTTCGCAAGCAGGAACAGGGCCCCACTGACGGCAAACCGGTGAAACTGCAGATCAGCTCGCTGGACCCCGCGCTCGGCGAACAGTGGGTCGAGCGTATTCGCGATCAAATGCACACACTCGGCGGCTTCGTCGATATAGAAGACGACCGCGCCCTGCCCGGCATCGAATGGCGCATAAAGGTCGACCGCGAGGCCGCCGCGCGCTTTGGCGCCGATGTGCTCAGTGTCGGCAACGCGGTACAGATGATCACCAATGGCCTGAAGCTGGCCACCTACCGTCCCGAAGATGCCACCGACGAAGTGGACATTCGCGTGCGTCTGCCCGGGAATTGGCGCTCGCTCGACCAGCTTGGCCGACTGACGCTGAACACCCCGGCGGGCCAGGTGCCATTGAGCAACTTCGTTGATCTGCAGCCGGCACCCAAGGTCGGCACGCTGCGTCGCGTCGACGGGGACCGCACCATCACCCTGCAAGCCGACCTGGCCGAAGGCGCGCGCCTGGACGAACGCCTCAAGGCATTGCGTGCGGCGCTTGGCGAAGTGCCAGCGGAGGTCAAGGTGAAATTCGCAGGCGAGGACGCCGACCAACGTGAGGCAGCGACCTTCCTGATGACCGCCTTCATGGTCGCCATCTTCCTTATGGCGATCATCCTGGTGACCCAGTTCAACAGCCTCTACCAGGCGGCGCTGGTGTTGTCGGCCATCGTCCTCTCCACTGCGGGCGTACTGATGGGCCTGCTGATCAACGGCCAGTCGTTCGGTATCGTCATGGTCGGCATGGGCCTGATTGCCCTGGCCGGCATTGTGGTGAACAACAACATCATTCTGATCGACACTTACAACCAGCTGCGTCGCCAGGGCCTGGAGCCGCGCGAAGCGGCGCTGGAAACCGGCAGCCTGCGCCTGCGCCCAGTGCTGCTGACGGCCGTGACTACCATCCTCGGCCTGATGCCGATGGTACTCAGCATCAACGTCGACCTGGTCACCCCAAGCCTTGGTTTCGGCGCACCCTCGACCCAGTGGTGGACACAGCTGTCCAGCGCCATCGCCGGCGGCCTCGCCTTCGCCACGGTGCTTACGCTGCTGCTCACGCCCTGCATGCTGGTACTCGGCGCCCGCTTCGAACGCCGCCCGCCACCGCTGGAGACCTACGACACCGACCTGCTCGACCTGCCCGAACACCTCATTGCCCCGCGACCGGACAAGGCACAACTGCAGAGCATCGACTGAAGCAGGAGCCGGCAGACACATGGCAAAACGCCAGATATCGCCTAGGCTAACCAGCAACGAAGGTTAAGGGCGGGGATGGAAAGGCAGCAAGGATGCTTTTAACAAGCAGCAAACGCGCAATGCGTCTTGCAGAAACGACAAAGCCCTCTCTCGGAGGGCTTTGTTTTTCCACTCGCCTCGCTCTGGCCAGCGAAAGGAATGAACACCGAGCTAACGAAGTGTATGGGGCCGGCATCCTGCCTGTTGACCACTTCGTTAGCCCGGTGACCGGAGAGTAGTTCAGGCAGTGGCACTGTGCCAAGCACCAATTTCGTGGCGCCGCTCACATAGCAAGCACTCTTTCAGTCCCGCGTAATGTGCGCACATTCATCTCACGCGTGCGCCGAATGTTAACAGTTACATAAAGCCAATATATACGCACAACTTTCGAGCAAGCCAATCAACCCGTGCCACACAAGCACGCAATAAATATTGATATTTTTATGGCGCCATAAAAATAACGCAAAAGAACACGACTATTTTTTGACGCCCAAATAACACCAAAATATAACTTATTGTTTTTATTGAAAATAATATAAAAACAAAAATTAAACCTGAACAATCAAAAGCTTGGTTCATGTTTTGCTTGAAATGCCAAAACAGCCAACTTAGTATCCGCGCCATCTCAGATCCAACCAATAGATTGCCACAGTAATTAGCCTGCAATCTTAGGGGTGCGATCATGAACACGGATGTTGGTCAGTACTTAGAAACCGACCGACTCAACTACTGAGAGATATGGAACCATGAGAATCAGCATCTTTGGATTGGGTTATGTGGGCGCTGTTTGTGCTGGCTGCTTGTCGGCTCGCGGCCACGAGGTCATCGGGGTCGACGTGTCTCAGACCAAGATCGACCTGATCAACCAGGGCAAGTCGCCCATCGTCGAACCCGGCCTGGCTGAGCTGCTAGACGCCGGCGTACGATCCAAGCTGCTACGCGGCACCACCGACGTCAGCGCGGCCGTTCTGGCCAGCGAGCTCTCATTCATTGCCGTCGGCACCCCGAGCAAGCGCAATGGCGATCTCGACCTTGGCTATATGGAGTCGGTCTGCAAACAGATCGGTGCCGCCCTGCGTGAGAAGCAGGAACGTCACACCGTGGTCGTACGCAGTACGGTATTGCCAGGCACGGTAAAGAATGTGGTGATCCCCCTGATCGAAGAAGCTTCCGGCAAGAAAGCCGGTATCGACTTCGGCGTGGCCACCAACCCAGAGTTTCTGCGTGAAAGCACAGCGATCAAGGATTACGACTTCCCGGCGATGACCGTGATCGGTGAACTGGACGAACAGTCCGGTGATCTACTCCAGGAGCTGTACAGCGAGCTGGACGCTCCGATCATTCGCAAGTCCATCGAAGTGGCGGAGATGATCAAGTACACCTGCAACGTCTGGCACGCAGCCAAGGTCACCTTCGCCAACGAGATCGGAAACATCGCCAAGGCAGTTGGCGTCGATGGCCGCGAAGTGATGGACGTGATCTGTCAGGACCACAAACTCAACCTTTCCAAGTACTACATGAAGCCTGGCTTTGCCTTCGGCGGCTCCTGCCTGCCCAAGGATGTCCGCGCCCTTTCCTACCGCGCAGGCAGCCTCGACGTCGAGGCGCCTCTGATCGGCTCGCTAATGCGCAGCAATGCCGTCCAAGTGAAGAAGGCCTTCGACATCGTCGCAAGCTACGACAAGCGCCGCATCGGCCTACTGGGGCTGAGCTTCAAGGCCGGCACCGATGACCTGCGTGAAAGCCCGCTGGTGGAACTGGCCGAAATGCTCATCGGCAAGGGTTACGAACTGAGGATCTTCGACAGCAACGTTGAGTACGCCCGCGTGTTCGGCGCCAACAAGGACTACATCGAATCGAAGATTCCGCACGTCTCCTCGCTGCTGTGCAAGGAGCTGGACGACGTGGTAGCCGCCTCCGACGTGGTGATCATCGGCAACGGTGAGCCACGCTTCGCCGATGTGGTGAAGAACATCGGACAGGACAAGCAGATCATCGATCTGATCGGCTTCATGGAGCACGCCACTCAGGCGAACAAGGAAGGCATCTGCTGGTAAGCGAAAGCTAACAAAACAGAGACGGCTCCATCAGGGGCCGTTCGATTGGTTATGGCGTCTGCCGCTTTCCTGCCAACAGCCCTGAATCGGTGACTACAAGGAGTGACAACATGATTCCTCTGATCTTGTCTGGTGGCAGCGGCTCTCGCCTCTGGCCCTTATCACGCAAGCAGTACCCCAAACAGTTTCTCGCCCTCACCGGTGAGGAGACGATGCTGCAGCAGACCCTCGGACGCCTGGCGATCGAGGGCATGAGCAAACCCATCGTGGTGTGCAACGAGGATCATCGTTTCATCGTCAGCGAACAACTCGCGAGCATCTCTCAAGACGCCCAGACCATCCTGCTGGAGCCCTTCGGACGCAATACCGCCCCCGCGGTTGCGATCGCGGCCATGCACCTGCTGGCCGAAGGTCGGGACGAACTGCTGCTGGTCCTGCCAGCCGACCACGTGATCGACGATGTGCCAGTGTTTCATCAGGCGCTGGGTGTAGCTCGCAAGGCCGCGGAACAAGGAGCGATGGTGCTGTTCGGCGTACCGGCTGAACGGCCAGAAACCGGTTATGGCTACATAAAGACCGGTCCGGATGCCGCCGGACTTCCAGTCGGCGTCCTCTCGGTCGAGGCTTTCGTGGAAAAGCCCGACCTGGAGACAGCCAGTGAATTCGTCGCGCAAGGCGACTATGTCTGGAACAGTGGCATGTTCCTGTTCCGCTGCAGCCGCTACCTCGAGGAGCTACAGCGTCATGACCCGGACATCTACGACACCTGTCAACTGGCGCTGAGCCGCAGCACGCGCGACATGCAGTTCATCCGTATCGACCCGAGCGCATTCGAATGCTGCCCAGACAACTCCCTCGATTACGCCGTGATGGAGAAGACCGATCGTGCCTGCGTGGTACCGCTCGCCGCAGGCTGGAACGACGTTGGCTCCTGGGCCGCGCTATGGGATGTTCAGGACAAAGACGACAACGGCAACAGCCGCTCTGGCGACGTGATGATTCATGACAGCCGCAATTGCCTGGTGCACAGCCAAAGCAAACTGGTAACTCTGGTCGGTCTTGACGATGTGGTAGTGGTGGAGACCAAGGACGCCGTCATGGTCGCGCACAAGGATCGCGTGCAGGACGTTAAACAACTGGTAAACAACCTCACCTGCAAGGGCCGCAGCGAGACAGACAACCACTGTCAGGTCTATCGCCCTTGGGGCAGCTACGACTCGCTTGATAGCGGCAATCGCTTCCAGGTCAAACGCATCGTGGTGAAACCGGGCGCCAGCCTCTCACTGCAGAAACACCATCACCGCGCCGAACACTGGATCGTGGTATCCGGCACGGCCCGTGTGACCTGCGACGACAAGACCTTCCTGCTCTGGGAAAACCAGTCGACCTACATCCCCATCGCCGCCGTTCACCGCCTGGCCAACCCCGGCAAGATTCCCCTGGAAATTATCGAGGTTCAGTCGGGTAGCTATCTGGGCGAGGACGACATCGAGCGCTTCGAGGATGTCTACGGTCGCACCGACGACGTGACGATCAGTTAACAACGGCAAGACGTGCCCACACGGCTTCAATGGAGGAAGCACGCCCATGCTCAGGCTTTTTACAGCACCCTTGGGATGGTTCGAGGCCTCACCCGGCTTCGTCAAACTGTGCGGTTGGCTCTGCCTGATCGCACTCATTGCACTCGCCTCGGAGATGGTTGACCCCAGCTACCTGGACCCGTCACACCAGAAATTCATCTTCCTGATCGGTGCATTGGGTATGTGGCGCTATGGCAACGCAGCGACCCACTACCTGCGTGGCATGTACTTCCTGCACTGGCGCTTCCCGCGCATGCGCAAGGCCGTCGAACGCATGGGCGACGCCGCACTGCCCGAACACATGTTCATGGTGGTGACCAGCTTCCGTATTCCAACGCACACCACCTTCAAGGTCTACCAGTCGGTGTTCCAGGAAGTACAGCGCATGCCTGTGCCCTGCACCATCATCGCTTCGATCGTGGAGAAGGGAGACGAGAATTTCATCAAGGACATCATGCGCCAGGAGGTACGTGATCGCGACGATATCAAGCTGATCATCGTGCGCGCTCGCGGCACAGGCAAACGCGATGGCCTGGCGCACGCCTTCCGCGCCCTGTCCAGGCAAATGCCCCTGGAAAACTCCGTGGTCGGCGTCGTCGACGGCGACACCATGATGTTGCCGGGCTGCGTGGAGCGCGCCGTCACCCTGTTCGCTTATCTGCCCAGCGTAGGCGGCATCACCACCAACGAGTTCTGCGAGGTGGAAGGCAGCAAGTTGATGCAGGAGTGGCACACCATGCGCTTCGTCCAGCGGCACATCAACATGTGCTCGATGGCACTGAGCAAACGCGTACTGACCATGACCGGGCGCTTGTCGTTCTTCCGCGCCAGCGTGATGACCAACCCGGAATTCATCAAGGACGTGGAAGCCGACTTCCTCGATCACTGGCGGCTGGGGCGCTTCCAGTTTCTCACCGGCGACGACAAATCCTCCTGGTTCAGCCTGATGCGTGCCGGCTGGGACACCTTCTACGTACCGGACAGCCATACGCTGACCGTCGAGCATCCACCAGATAACAGCTTCCTGCGTGCCACCAGGCAGCTGATGTATCGCTGGTACGGCAACTCACTGCGGCAGAACTTCCGCGCCACCCGCCTGCTGGGCCTCGACCGCCTGGGCCTGTTCACCATGTACGTGCTGTACGACCAGCGCGTGTCCATGTGGACCTGCCTGATGGGGCTCAGCGCCTCAGTGGTGGCCGGCCTGCTGTTCGGCGTGCAGTACCTGTTGATCTATCTGTTCTGGGTACTGCTATCGCGCACCCTGGTGACGCTGCTGTTCTTCTTCACCAAACACCCGGTCGATCCGATCTACCCCTTCGTTCTTTATTACAACCAGATCGTCGGCTCGGTGATGAAGGTTTACACCATGTTCCACATGGACCAGCAAAGCTGGACACGACAGAAGACCACGATCAGCAACGGCAACGTGAACTTCGATGCGGCCCTCAATCGCTGGACGTCGAAAACCATGCTGCTGTCCTCCATTGCCATTTTCTTCGGGGTCATCTCGGTCCTGTTGGAACTCACGCAACCTTAAGCAAAGGCGCGAATGCCATGAGTAGCACTACTGTCCTCCCTGCAAACGTTGTTCATGAAGCGATCGATGAACGCCAGTTCATTCGCGCCAAGATCCCTGCCCGACTGACCCTGCAAGGTAACGGCGTCAAGGATCTGGAATGCGAGATTCAGGATATTTCCCTAGGCGGCATCGGCCTGCTGCTGGATCAACCGCTGAAGATCGGCAGCCTGTTCAATGGCTCGATCAAGCTGAAGCTGCACACGGTCGACCTGAACATCGACACCAAGCTGAAGATCGTTTCTCAGCGGGGCAGTGAGGTCGGAGCCGAGTTCGTCGAACTCGACCGGCAGAAGCGCGACATCCTGCGCTACATCATTTCCGCCTACATGTCCGGCGACATTGCCGACATCAATGGCTTGTTCAACGTCATGCAGCGCGAGAACTACATCAAGGAGCGCAAGACCAAACAGGCCAATGCGCGTACGCCCGGCGAGCGCCTTAAGGCGGCCCTCGGCTCGTTGCTGTTCTTCTGCGCCGGCGCCGGCGCACTGACCCTGATCGTTTACAAGAGCTATTTGCTGTTCTTCCAGATGCCCGCCGCACAAGCGGTCGTCAGCGCCAACGCCTATGTCATCAGCATGCCGGAGAACGGCAATCTGCGTTATCTGATCAATGCCGAGCAGACCAGTGTAAACACCGGGCAACCCCTGGCCAGCGTCTCCACGCAACTGGCCAGCAGCCTCACCAGCCCAGCGGACATCGCTGCGGTGGCCAATCTCAATGAACAGGACGCCGCTGCCTTGCTGGGTCGAGTGACGGTGGAAACCGTAATTGCCAGCCCATGCGATTGCAGTCTCTACTTCCCGGCGCCGCGCCTGGATGGCTTCGCTTACAAACAGCAGGAGTTGGTACACCTGCTGCCACAGGGCCAGCCGCTGAACATCAAGGCCAGCGTGCCCTTTGATCGCATGGACAAGCTCGAGCGGGTTCGTGCGGTAGAAATGCGCGTACTCGGCAGCGACGAGACCTTCTCCGGCGAGATCGTCTCCAGCCGCGTGGATGCTCAACGGCAAATGGTCGAGCTGACCATCAAGCCTGATCGCCAGCTGCCACTCAGTGACTATCAATTGCCGGCGGCTGTCGAGTTCAAACTTGGCCTGCCTCTGCGCTGGGCATTCTGAGGTCACCATGTCGCTCAGATCCCTCCTTTGTACCACTGCCCTGTCGCTGGCGATCGCCAGCCAGGCGCACGCGGCCCGCAGCCTCGATCAGATTCGCTACGCGCTGTTCCAGGACAACCAGGCAGCAGTCGAAGAGGATCTGCGGGCCCTGGCCGCACGTGGCGACTTGGGCGCGACGCGGCTGCTCGGTGAAGTACTGGCCGGCCGCAGCCCGGCAAACGCCGCGCGCGCCATCGAGCTGTTCAAGCAGGCGTTCGCCGATGGCCGCGGAGACATCGGCGCACTGGTGCCATTGGCACGCCTGGTGGACTACAAACCACGCTGGCAGCAGGCCAACCGCGCCTACATGCGCCAGGCGCTACAGCGTTTCCCGGCTGGACGCGACTTCGTCAACGTCGACACCCGCCTGGAAGTGTTTCTGGTCTTTCCCGACCTGTTCAGCGAGGCGGAAGTCGCGCACTTGATCGAGCTCTATGACCGCGCTTGTCTGATGTACTGCCACGCACCGCTCTATCGCGCAGTGGCGGCGGCACGCGCCGGGGACACGGCAGCGGCGGACAAATGGTTCCGGCTGGCGGTCGAAAACGACCCGCGCGCCGTGTACCACTACTACGATTTTCTCGGTGAGGCGCGTAACGAACGTTTCCGCGCCTTCGCCGAACAACTGGCGCCGCGCATGGATACGCTGCCGGTCGATCTGGTGCAGCGCATCGCCCAGCAACTGACGGAAGTGCGTAACGCCGAGATCAGCGCCTACAACAACAGCCGCCCGCAATCACGCGCGCAGACCGACGACGAAAAACAGGCCCGCGAGCTGAAAGCCCAGGCGCATGCCAGCCTCGTCGAGCAGCTCGACCGTGAAGTATTGCAGTGGCTGGATAACGCCATCGCCCGGGACTTCGGCCCGGCGATGATGAGCAAGGCCAACTTCCTGATGACCGCCCCGGACCGCTACGGCCCGGAGCCGGTTGTAGACCTTGTCCAACGCCTGGAACAGCGCCAGGGGCAGAACCTCAGCCTGAGCATGGCCGAGCGTGAACAGCCCATCACCGCGCAAAACATCAAGGCACTGCGCGCCAGGCTGCACATGGTGCTGTGGCGCACCCTCGACCCACACCTGAGCCAGCGCCTGATCGCCGAGCTGCAGGCCGAACACTACCCCGAGGCCACCCTGCTCGAAGGCGACATGTACAGCCAGGGTGTGCTGAATGAACCCGATCAGGAGCGCGCCCTGGCCTTGTACCTGCAGGAAGCCAAGGTCGGGTCGATCAATGCCCTGATGCGCATTGCTCGCCTCTACACCTACGGCCGCGCCATCTGCCGTGACAACGCCAAGGCCTACACCTTTGCTTTCGCCGCCCAGGAACTGGGCGATCAACGCGCTGCGGCGCTGGTAGAGGCACTTGGCTCCAGGCTCACGCCCGAGCAACGCACCACTGCCACCCGTGATGGCAATCGTCTCATCGAGGAGTTCGCCCTGTGATCCGCCCCAATACCCTGCGCTGCGCCGCACTGCTGATCGCTTGCCTGCCCCCCGTCCTGGCGCAAGCCGAGGAAATCGACAATCAACCGGCGGCAGCCAGCAGCCTGTCGCCCGAGCTCGAACCGGTCACCTCGCTGCTGACCCACAAGGTCTTCATGCGCACCGGCTACGGCCCCGACGAGACCCGCCTGGGCGAAGATCGCCGCACCTTCTTCAGCCTGCGCTACGAACCGTCCTACCGCTGGTTCTCGCCCGAGCAGCGCTGGGCCAAGTGGGAAGCCTTCGGTCGCCTGTGGCTCAACTACGACACCGATCCGAACGCCCTGCAGGACAACGAGGGCAACGACGAGAACCTGAGCCGCCGTCGTCATGCCTACAGCGAGGCCCGCGAGTTCTACGTACGCCGCAACCTGCTGGGCGACGACCCACGTCTCTCCGCCACCTTCGGTCGTCAGCGCTTCAGTGATCGTTTCGGCATCTGGTGGGACGACAGCATCGAAGCCATGCGCCTGGACTACAACGACAGTTTTGCCAGCGGCTTCGTCGCAGTCGCCGAGAAGTTCTACTACTACAACTCCGACGACAACCGCCTCGACCCGCGTGACAAGGACATCCGCTACCTGATGGCCGAGTACGCCTGGCGCTGGCACGCCGATCACTGGATCGGCGCCCGCCTGCTGCACGAGGACGATTATTCGGGGAGTTCGCCGGATGATCGCCAGGACTTCGATGGCCTGCGCTATGGCATTTTCCTGCGCGGCGATACACGTCAGCTGACCTCGCTGGTCAGCGACTACCAACTGGAAGTCGTCAGACTCGACGGCAAACAGGAGATCACCCAGAACAACGGCCAGCGTGATCGCGGCGACAAACGCGGCTGGGCAGTAGTCGGCGACGTTGGCAAACGCGTTGAAAGCCTGCCCTGGACACCGCGCGTCAGCCTCACCGCCGGCTTGACCGACCGCCCGGACGACAGCGGCAACGATGGTTTCAGCCTCAACCGCATTCAGTCGGACCGGCGCAACGACCCGTTCAGCTACAGCAGTCGCCTGGTCAGCAACCTGGTCAGCGTCAACCTGAGCAACCTGGCCTTCTACGGTGTCGGCCTGGAAACCCGGCCAACCGACCGTAGCCAGTTGGACGTGCGCCTGAGCGACCTGCGCCTGCGAAACGCTTCGGCACAACTGCCGCTGCGCACCACCAACGAAGGCGTGGTACGTGATACCGGCTCATCGCACCTGGGCCAAGTAATGGATATCAACCACTACTGGCGCATGTTCCCGCTGGCTTACGACGGCAAGCGCATCCAACTCAACACCCTGACCAGCCTGAGTTACTTCAGGGCCGGTAGTGCACTGGAAATCGGTGATGACTACCAGGTGACGCTGGGCATTACCCTGACCTATTGACCGAGAACGGTGCCAGCATGATCTTCGCATCCAATGTCTTTCTGTTCCTGTTCTTGCCGGTCTTCCTGCTCTGCTACTACCTGGCCAGGGACCATTGGCGCTCCTACGTCATCGTGCTCGGCAGCTACCTGTTCTACGCCTGGTGGCGCCCCGACTTTCTGTTGCTGTTCGTGGCGATTTCCTACTGGAACTACTGGTTCGGCCTGCGCATCAAGGCACGGATGGACGCAGGCCAGAAGAAGGTCGCCTTCCGCCTGCTGACCGTCGGCGTGATCGGTAACCTCGCCACCCTCGGCTATTTCAAGTACGCCAACTTCGGCGCAGACGTGCTGGTCGCGGTGCTTGAGCCGCTGGGTATCAATACCTTCACTCTGGAGCACATCATCCTGCCACTGGGCATTTCATTCTATGTGTTCCAGGCCTTGAGCTATATCGTCGACATCTACCGGCGCAACGCGGACCCCACCGATCGTTTCATCGACTTCGCTGCCTATATCGCCATCTTCCCGCAATTGATCGCAGGACCAATCCTGCGCTACAGCCTGATCGACAAACAGCTGAAGAATCGCAGCCACTCCCTGGAACTGTTTTCCCTGGGCGCCTGCCGCTTCATGCTCGGCTTCATCAAGAAAGTACTGATTGCCGACTCCCTGGCACCGATGAATACACTGTTCATCGGCGGTGGCGACCTACAGATGGCGGACGCCTGGTTCGGCCTGCTGATTTCCGCGCTACAGCTTTACTTTGACTTCTCCGGCTACAGCGACATGGCTATCGGCTTGGGCATGATGATGGGCTTCCGTTTCGCCGAGAACTTCAACCAGCCCTACATTGCGCAAAGCATTACCGAGTTCTGGCAGCGCTGGCACATGACACTCGCCGACTTTCTGCGCGACTACGTGTACATGCCACTGGTACGCAAGCGCCTGGTCGGCATGCTTACCGGCCTGGTCATCACCATGATGCTTTCTGGTCTTTGGCACGGCCCGAGCTTCGCCTTCATTTTCTGGGGCTTGTTCTTCGGCATAGCCATGGTCATAGAACGCCGGCTGGGCATCGCCACCAAGATCAACACGCCTTACAACTTCTGGCGCAACGCCCGCTGCATGTTCCTCCTGGCGTCCTGCATGCCGCTGTTCTTTACCGGCGCCCTGCCCCACGCCCTACAGATCTACAAGGCACTGATTGGTCTCAATGGCATTGGCTCACTGGACCTCTACTGGTTCGGCACATCTGCCATGACCATGACCTTCACCCTGATTGCCCTGCTGTGGATCGTCATCGCCGGCTCGATCAACATCCGCTACTACGCCAGCGCGGGCCAGCAACCGTATTTCATGCAGCACGTGAGCGGCTTCGGCACGCTGCTACTGTGGCTCGGCTTTCTGCTGACGATCACACGCCTGGCGGCAAATTCGTTCTCCCCTTTCCTGTACTTCCAGTTCTGAGGTTGCCGACATGTTTCCGGTAATGAGCTCGGCCAGCAAGATCAATGGGATCCTGTTCTGCGTGCTGCTGTGCGGCATGTTCCTGTACTCGTTGCCCGCGGTGCTCGCCTTCTCCAGCACCCAGACACAGGCCATGTCGCTGTTTCTCGACGGCAAGCTGGTTCGCAAGTTCGAGCATTTCTACGACAAGCGTCTGTTCCTGCGCGATCCATCGGTCGAGTTGTGGGCCAATATCCAGCAGGCCATCTTCCGCGAGGGTGCGAGTGGCGTGGTACTGGGCCGCGATGGCTGGCTGTTCACCAACCAGGAATACCTGGTACCCAGCGATCTGGAGCAGAACCTGGACAAGCAACTGGCACTGATCGACAAGATTCATCAGCAGTTGGCGCAAAAGGGCAAACGCCTGATCATGCTACCGGTGCCGATGAAACTCGACACCTACGCCGAGCATTCGACCTACGTGCCCAGCGAACCCATCAGCGACCTCTATCAGCACTTCAGCCAGCGCCTGGCCGAGCGCGGCATCGACACGGTGGACCTGCGCAGCACCTACCAGAACGTCGCAGCCTCCGAACCGCTGTTCCTGCGCAACGACACCCACTGGAGCCCGAAAGGGGCCGAGGTGGCTGCGCAGACCCTGGCGCAGCAATTCCCCGATCTGCTGGGTGACACCTCCTACATCACCCAAGCCGCCGGCGAAAAACAGATCAGCGGCGACCTGCTCAACTACCTGAAATTCGACCCGAGGCTGGCCCCCAGCTATTTCGAGCCGGTGTACATCCAGCTGCATGAAACCCTCAAACAGGAGAAGGGCGGCCTCGATGACAGCCTGTTCGGTGAAGAGGCCATTTCCCTGGCGTTGGTCGGCACCAGCTACACCCGCATCGATGACTGGAACTTTGCCGGCTTTCTCAAGCAGGCCCTGCAGCGCGACCTGGTCACCGTCGCCCTGGAAGCACGCGGCCCATTCGAGTCCATGAACGAGTTCCTGGCCGGCCCTGCCGCGGCGGGTGGCGAGGTGCAAACGGTTATCTGGGAGTTCCCCCTGCGTACCCTCCTCGCCCAGCGCCAGATTCCTTCGCCCTGACATACCCAGACACTAGCAAGAGGTATCCGTATGCCCATGTTCATTCTTCGAATCCTGACCCTGCTGCTACTCAGCGCCACCGTCGCCCAGGCCGCCCAGGACAACAACGCCGACCTCTACGACCCGGTCGCCCCTGCCAACTCGGCATTCGTCAGGGTTCTGAACCTGAGCGATAGCAACATCGAGGTCACGCTCAGCGGCAAGAACAAACCGCAGTCCGTCACTGCCGGGCAGTTTGGTGGCTATCGCTTCGTCGCTCCCGGCATGCAGCGCATCGCCGCCGCCGGCCAGGTACTGGAGCGCGAACTCAAGGCCAATACCGCCAGCACAGTGGTGTATCGCGACGGCCAGCTGCTGCTGGTTGCCGACCAGTTCGTCAACGAGCCACGCAAAGCCCAGATCGCCTTCTACAACTTCACCGACAAGCCGGCAGCACTCAAGACCCTGGATGGCCAGCATGTCGTGGTCGACACGATCGAGCACGACCAGACCGGCAGCCGTATGGTCAACGAGTTGAAAATCGCATTCGCCGCCTACGCCGGCGACGCCAAACTGGTCGACTTCGACGAGCTGTTCTTGAAAAAGGGCCGCTCCTACAGCTATGCCCTGCTGCCGGCTGGTAGCGGCTTCCGCGCGATAACCCTGGCGAACAGCATCGATCCTACGGAATGAATCCCGAAGGCCTGGTCAAACAAGTGAGTGGACGATGACCTCCAAGAGCATGAAGCACTATTTCCTACTGGCCATCGGCAGCCTGATTGCCGCGGGTGCGCACGCCACTCCAGCCGTTACGCCAACAGAGCAGGCCGAAGACTGCAAGGACCTGCAATGCCTGATCTGCCCGCGCCTCAGCGCACCCGAGGAGTATGCCGAGGGCAACATGAAGGCGCTCAAGCAGATCGTGCCTGGAAAGGACCGCTGGCTGTTTCGCTCGGAGGTCGACCTGACCAATGACTTCGGTATTCCAGCCGCCGCACAGCCGGAGTTCGCGCGCCTGATGCAAGCCTTCGCCAAGCACGGCACGCAGGTCGCGGTCACCGTACAGCCGACCCGTGGCCTGATGCACCGTGCCCAGTTGCTGCCTGGACAGGCACACGGCTTCGACTACCAGAAAGCCAGCGGCAACCTGCGCCGGTTCCTGCAGCAGATGCGCGACGCCGGGGCCATCGTGCCTGACATCATGCCCCTGGTGGAAAATCCGCCGAAGGACTTCTTCTTCCGCCGCGACCACCACTGGACGCCCGTGGGCGCACAGTCCACCGCTCGCGTAACCGCCGAGGCCATTCGCCAGAGCCCTGTCTTTGCACAGCTGCCGCGCAAGAACTACGTCACCGAGCAGACCCTGACGCTTTACAAGGACGGCACGCTGAACCTCGGGCTGTCGGCAATCTGCGGCAACCACTTCGGCTATCAATTCGTGCCCGGCTACCAGACCGTGCCGGAGAGCAACGACGCCGCACAGTTGTTCGAGGAGCAACCCGACCCTGAAGTGGTGCTGGTCGGTACCAGTAACTCCGCCGCTCGCGAAGACGAAACCAAGCAGTTCAACTTCGATGGATTCCTCAAGCAGTATCTGAGCACCGACCTGATCAACTATGCCCTGCCGGGTGCCGGCCAGGACGGCTCGCTGCTGGAATACCTGCTGTCGAGCAACTACTCGCCTGACAAGGCGCCGAAGCTCATCATCTGGGAGCTGCCAGCCAACTACCCACTGGACGGAGAGCTGACCTACCGCCAGCTGATCCCGGCGGTGAACGGTGGCTGCAAGGCCAGCGACAGCGTGCTCGAAGCCCAGCAGGAACGCCCGAGCATGGGCCTGACCGACCGCCTGGAACTGCTCAGCAATACGGGCGAAGGACGCCGGGATCTGAAGGGGCGCAATGCCGTGCTCGACATTCGGATCAGCGACCCCAACATCAAGAACTTCTACATCATCACCTACTACGACAACGGCACCCGCGACAAAGTGTGGTTCCGTCGAGAGGCCATCGTCACTGGTGGGCAGTACTACCTGGAGCTGAGCCGTGCTCCGGAGTTTCGCGATGCCAACCTGCTGTCGGTGCTGCTTGAACCCACGCAGACCGTTGAACAGCCTTTCAAGGTCGAGACCAAGCTATGCCTGTAAGCCCCCGCCTGACAGCCCTGCTACTGTTGCTCTGCAGTTCGCTGAGCGCCAACGCAACCCAGTCGATCTGGGCGCCGCAATCTACAGTGGCTGCAGGGCTGGTGGGCGACTATCGACAGCAGCGCTGTCCCAAGACGCCACCTGCCGCCTATACCGGCCACCTGCAACTGGACAGCAAGTATGACCAGAGCGACGCCAGCAAAAGTCGCCTGGTTGCGCAGCAGAGCAAGGACACCCAGCGCATCCGCAAGCAGGTACAGGGCTACATAGGCGGCTTGATCAAGGCTGCCCAGGTTTTCCAGCGCACCCGCAAGGCCAACGAAGCCAACATCGCCCTGGCCTGCCTGGATCAGTGGCTCGATGCCTGGGCCAGCAAATCGGCCCTGCTCAGCGATGACGCCAGCAAGACCGGTGTCGCCTCGCGCAAGTGGGCGCTGGCCGCCATCGCCTCGACCTTGCTCAAGGTGCAGGCGCTGAGCAACCAGCACTACCAGCTCAGTGCTGTCCAGAATCGCTGGCTGCAACAGCTTTCCGCCAAGGTCGTCTCCGAGTACGAACCACGCCGCTACGACACCGGCATCTACTTCAACAACCACGACTACTGGGCCGCCTGGGCCGTCGCCGCCACCGCCATGCTGCTCGATGACGACAAGGGCCTGGCCTGGGCTGACGTCGCCTTGCGCCGAGCATTCAGTCAACTCACCCCCGGCGCAGGCGACTATCAGTACCTGCCACTGGAAGTGGCCAGGGGACGACTGGCCGCGGACTACAGCCATTACGCGCTGGTTCCGCTGACGCTGTTGGTCGAGGCAGCAGAGTTCAACGGTCGCCCGCTCACCGAACAGGAACGAGCCAAATTCGCCGGCCTGGCCAATTTCGCCGCCCGCGCCGTGCTAGAACCCAAGACCCTGCCTGAGTTGACCGAGCGGCAGAGCGATGTCGGCCCGCACAAGATGGTCTGGCTGTTGCCCTTCCTCAACCGCTATCCGCAGCACCAGTGGGGCCGCCGCCTGTACCAGGCAGAGGGTGAAGAGATCAAAAACTACAGCCAGGTTGGCGGCGATCTCAAGCCGCTTTACCCCCAGCTAAACTAACCCAGGATGTCGCCATGTCACAGGCACTGACTCTATCTCGCGTAATGCTGCTGATGACCTGTACCGTCAGCCTGGCAGCCCTTGGCGCCCCTGCGGCCTTGCACACGCTCGACCCACACTGGCAGCAGCAGCAACAACTGAACAGCAGCACGCAAATCATGCAGCGCAGCCAGCCTCCACTGCTTGATCTGCGGGGCCCCGCGCAGCGCGGCAGCGTCAGCCTTGAGCCCATGTACTCCGCGCAGGCAGGCAGTTGGCCTTTCGAACCGTTCGTACACAATGGCCTGTTCAGAGCCATCGCCGGCTATCAGGCACAGCATCCACGTGCAGTAGTCATCCGCGGCGGCAGCGTCACTCTGGAGCAACTGCAGGTGCAGTTGAACGACGCCAAAGTCTTGGGTCGCCATGAAGATGGCTACCTGCTCAGCTACCCGCTGATGATCGCCGAAGATGCCGCGCTGCTGATCGATGACCAAGTGCTCTACCTGTTCGGCCCATCAGGCACGGCGCTGATCAATCAGGGGTCGCTGCGCGTGCAGAACTCGCGCCTGCAAAGCTGGAGCGACGGCCGCGCCACGGCCACCGATCGCCCCACCCGCCCCTTCATCATGAACTGGGCTGGCAGCCGGCTGCTGATCGAAAAGTCGCAACTGGTCAGGATCGGCTATAACGCCAATCTCTCGCGCGGCGTCAGCAGCGGCCTGAGCTCGCAACAGTCGGCCAATATCGCCCCTGCCCAGATCCAGATCGACAACAGCCGCTTCGAGGAAATGGCCAGCGCGCTGGAGCTGAACCATAGCCAGGCGCTGGTTCGTAACAACCAGTTCACCAAGCAACAACAATATGCCATCGACCTGGGCAACAGCCGCTTTCTGATTGCCGACAACCGCATCGACGGCGTGAAGAACAACAGTGGCGTGCGTGTCAGCGGCAGCAGTAGCGGGCGCATTCAAAACAACCTGATTCTGCACGCTGGCAAGAGTGCCATCGAAGTCAGCGCTCAGAACGGCGCCCTGCTGATCCAAGGCAACCGCCTGGGCGCATCTCAGGGCTATGGCCTGATGCTGCGGCAGATCGGCGATGGCTCAGGCCTGCTGATCCAGAACAACCTGATCGCTAATAGCAAACTGAACGCCATCGACGCAGCAGAACTGAGTGGTGCGCTGATTATCGACAACCGCATCCACTCGACCCCCGAATACGCCATCAGCCTGCGCAACGCCCAGCCCGCCACGGGGAAGCTGGTGATCACCGGCAATACGTTGGAAAGCATCGGCAAAGCCATGATCCGAGTGGAAGGCATGCAGAACACCATACTCGGCGACAACCACTTCAAGGCCACCCCGCTATTGCAAAACCTACTGATAGGTGACCTGCTGCCACTGCAAAGCCAGATACTCGACAGCACGGTACGCCGTAGCTGCCACCTGCAGATTTCCCAGAGTGCGGGCGAAGTGGCCGACGCCCCCAGCTGCAACAACTAGCCCTCATGACCCACCGGCAGCGCTGGCCAAACCACAAGTGAAGGCTAGCGGTGCTCGACCTTCAATTGGCTGAAGCTTGCCGCTCCCGCGTTGGTCTCATTACCGCTGTTGTCGAGGGTATAAACCCCTGCCTTGAAGTACAGGCCATGGCTTGCCCATGCTTTGTTCAAGCTACGACTCCAGGTTTTCACTGCCCCACCGGGTTCGAACAGACCAATGGTGAGCAGGCCGTTCTTGGCCAGGTGGATTTCATAGCTGAAGTCCTGATCCAGCCTGATCTTGTTCGACAGCACGATCTTGGTCGAATCAGCATCAGCTGGATGCCCGCGAAACGCAATCACCACGTTTCCATAACCGCTCTGCGGCAAATACTGATACCCCAGCATCAAAGGCGGCGAAGTGTTCTGTTTGGAGTGAATCTGAGAGAACGCCAGCATGCCACTGCCTGGAACCTGAGTGATTCTGGCGGTAGCACTCAACATATTGTTAGCAGCACTGTACGGCCAGTTACGCAGAGAGCCGTCGGCGTAGGTTTCCCGTAACTCACTCCGTGGATACACCGAGTTGTTGGTAGTTGAACCACTGGCCGGTGCCCAGAAGAAAATCCGCCCGTCCCGTGACTGAAAATAGTCATCCTGATACCCACCGGCCAGGATGGGCGTATCTATGACGGCCGCAGGCACGCCTACGGGGATGGTCAGGTTCCAGGTGGCAAGATCGATCATGACTGAACTCCATGGATAAAAGGGTCATCACAGGCCCACTCAGTCCCGCCACCCGGCAACCACAAGCCTTAAGTGGCAGCGGCTTCGAGTTGAGGCAGAGCTTATATTTGAGTTCAGCAGAGGTTAACGACTACGCATCATAATTTTGGCGCTTATTTTTTGACGCGACTCTCATATCAATTGAACGCCTTGTCCTCTCGATTAGGTGCTTGAGGGCATCACCAAGCCCACTCACTAGCGGCGGCACAGCGCCCCCGTGTGGATACAACGAATGCGAGCGAATCGGAATCGTCGGGAAGGCACGGATCAAAGCCCCAACGGTTTTTACCCCAACCACCTGATAGCACAAGAAAATTTTCAAAATAAGCTTCGCCAAAGCTGATTGAGCTGTTATGATGCGCGCCGCTTGGGAAGATGCCGGAGTGGTCGAACGGGACGGATTCGAAATCCGTTGTGTCAGCAATGGCACCTAGGGTTCAAATCCCTATCTTCCCGCCATACAGAAAAGCCCCGAATTGCACTGCAATTCGGGGCTTTTGCTTTCTCGGGCGAGCGTATTCTGCTTGCCTCCTGGCTGGACATACAAAAACGCCGCCCTCCCCTCCGGGAGCGCGGCGTTTTTTGTGCCTGCCTGACGCTATCGTTATTCGGTCAAGCGCGTCAGCGCTTCGCGGTACTTGTCGGCGGTTTTCTGCGCCACGTCTGCCGGTACGGCTGGGGCCGGGGCTTGTTTGTTCCAGCCCGTGGACTCCAGCCAGTCGCGCACGAATTGCTTGTCGAAGCTCGGCGGGTTACTGCCTTCGGCGTAGCTGTCGGCCGGCCAGAAGCGGCTGGAGTCCGGGGTCAGCACTTCATCCATCAGGGTCAGGGTGCCGTCTTCGTCCAGGCCGAATTCGAACTTGGTGTCGGCGATGATGATGCCGCGGGTAGCAGCGTACTCGACAGCCGTGGTGTACAGCTTGATCGCGGTATCACGCACCTGGGCGGCCAGTTCGGCGCCGATGATGGTTTCGCACTGCGCGAAGCTGATGTTCTCGTCGTGGTCGCCAACAGCGGCCTTGGTCGAGGGGGTGAAGATCGGTTGCGGCAGCTTGGCTGCTTCCTTCAGGCCGCTCGGCAGCGCAATGCCGCAGACGGTGCCGCTCTTCTGGTATTCCTTCCAGCCGGAGCCGACGATGTAGCCACGCACGATGGCTTCCACGGCGACTGGCTTGAGACGCTTGGCGACGACCGCGCGGCCTTCGACCAGCGGCAGCTCGGCGGCCGATACGACGTCTTCGGCCTTGTCCCCGGTGAAGTGGTTGGGCACCACGCCCGCCAGTTTGTCGAACCAGAAGTTGGAGATGGCGGTGAGAATCTTGCCCTTCTCCGGAATCGGTTGTTCGAGGATGACATCGAATGCCGACAGACGATCAGTGGCCACCATCAGCATGCGCTTGTCGTCGATTTCGTAGAGGTCGCGGACCTTGCCCGAGTAGATCTTCTTCAGGCTCAAGGTAGTGGGTGTGCTCATGTCGGCATTTCCGTTTCTGGCAAACAAAACAGGCGAAACCTTTACGGGTTTCGCCCATCGATTAACGGCTGGAGCGCGCTGCAGGCCGTTTTTCAACGACCTGCTGGCGGCGGTCAGCCAAGGTTATCCTGGATCAGGCTCAGCACACGGCGCGATACCTCGGCTGGGGCAATGGTGTTGAGATCTTTTTCCACGGTGACCTGCACACCATCGCCAACCGGCGTCAGGCGTACTTGATAGCGCTCGGCGCGGGCTTCGATCTCTTCCTTGCTCGGCGCGCTGCCGAACAGGCGACCGAAGAAGCCAGGCTTCTCTTCGTTGATCTGGGCACCTTCGGCCATGTTGATGTAGTACAGGCCAAGGCTGCGGTTGAGGTCGTCGACGCGCACGTCGCCAAGCTCCAGTGAGCGACCAACACCCGACCAGGCACGGTCGAAGTCGGCGCCGAGGTTGAGTACCGGGTTGCCGTTGCCATCTTCGCTCAGGCTGACGCGGCTGGGGGCATCGAAGTCGCGCGCGGCAAGCAGCGATACGGAACCGCCCTGCTCTACACCACGGGCCATGCTCACCAGCATTTCGTCGAGCAATGCAGCTTCAAGACTGGCGTTGCCGCTACGTGCAGCGAACTCGACATCGGCCGTGCTGCCGGCAGGACGCTCGGCGCTGGTGACGAAGACTTCACTGGTGTTGCGCTGCACGCCCGGCTCGATGCGCACGCGCACACGGGCTTCGGCATCCGGAGCGACACCGGAAACGCGGCTACTCAGGCGGCGAGCCATACCGGCAGAGAGCTCGTCGAAACGCTGCCAGGAAGTGGTGAACTCACCGACCTGCGGACGCTCGTCGGCAATGCGGAAACCGTTGTCTTCGAAGAACTGGCGAGCCAGCGGCCAGACCTCAGCCGGCACGCGCTGGGCCACGACCCAACGCGAATCGCCGCTACGCTGCAGACTGAACTCACGCTCATCGGCACGCACCTGCAAGCCTTGTGGACGCGGCACTTCGAATTCGGCGGGCGTCGCAGAGGTACTGGCAACCTGGGCAGGCACCGGCAGCAACGGATCGAGGCGCTTGGCCTGGACATCGGCCGGCAATTGCATCGGTGCAGTCTGGCGCGCTTCCAGGTAGTCGCTACCGCGATCACGGAAGTAGCCATTTTCACCCCAGAGCCAGCCACAACCGCTGGTACTGGAGACGATCAGAGCAAGGGCGGAAAATCCGGCCAGTCGCTTCATGCGTAGAATCCTTGAGTTAAGCCAATACACCGCACTGGCGCATGGCCTGGCGCAGCGGTTCGTGACAGCGCGGGCTAAGCCAGGTCAGCGGTAGGCGAATACCGTCGCCCATCAAGCCCATTTCGTGCAGCGCCCATTTCACTGGAATAGGGTTGGATTCGAGGAACAGCGCCTTGTGCAGCGGCATCAATCGGTCGTTGATCGCACGGGCGATGGCAGCCTCGCCACGCATGGCAGCAGCGCACAGGTCGCTCATGGCGCGCGGCGCAACGTTGGCGGTAACGGAGATGTTGCCCTTGCCGCCCAGCAGCATCAGCTCAACGGCAGTCGCGTCATCACCGGAGTAGACGAGGAAATCCTTGCTGACGCGATCCAGTACGTCCTGGGCGCGCTGCAGGTCGCCGGTGGCTTCCTTGATACCAATGATGTTGTCGATCTTCGACAGGCGCTCGACAGTCTCCGGCAGCATGTCGCACACGGTACGGCCCGGCACGTTGTAGAGAATCTGCGGGATGGCCACGGCTTCGGCGATGTGGCGGAAGTGCAGGTACAGGCCTTCCTGGGTCGGCTTGTTGTAGTACGGGGTGACCAGCAGGGCAGCGTCGGCACCGACGTCCTGAGCGGCACGAGTCAGCTCGACCGACTCACGAGTGGAATTGCCGCCAGTACCGGCGATGACCGGGATACGACCGGCGACCTGCTTGACCACGCGCTTGATCACTTCGATGTGCTCAGGCACTTCCAGCGTGGCGGACTCACCGGTGGTGCCGACCGCGACGATGGCATTGGTGCCCTCTTGCAGGTGGAAATCCACCAATTTGCTCAGGGCCTCCCAATCCAGACCACCCTGCGCATCCATGGGCGTGACCAGTGCCACCATACTGCCCGCAATCATGCAACTGCTCCTGCCGGAAAAATTGAGCCGTAATGGTACTGGTGCCACCAGTCCGGCACAAGCAACGGACAAGGGCATATCGGTGCTGGCCGTCGTCCGATGCACAAGGCTCTGCCATTCCCCTCAGCGGCGCTTTTCGCTAACCTGCTGTCTTTGGTCCGTGGCTTCTCGTGCGCGGACCGTTCATCGCTTTAGGAAGGCTGCATGTCCACCCCCCCCGTTCGCGAACAATTCCTCGTTATCAGTGCTCTCGGCCGCGATGCCATGGCCCTGACCAACCTGCTCAGCCGCACCAGCCATGAGAACCGCTGCGCGGTGATCGGCACTCGCCTGAGCCGCCATGGTGAGTTCAGCGCCCTGGTGCTGCAGGTGTCCGGTAGCTGGGACGCACTGGCGCGCCTGGAGTCAAGCCTGCCGCTGCTGGCCAAGAAGCATGACTTCACCGTGGACGTGGCTCGTAGCGCCGCCGCCGAGGTGCGCCCGCAGGCACTGCCTTATGTGGCCTACGTCAGCGCTGTGTATCGCCCGGACATTCTCAACGAGCTGTGCCAGTTCTTTATCGATCACCGCGTCGAGCTGGAAAGCCTGACCTGCGATACCTACCAGGCGCCACAGACCGGCGGCACCATGCTCAACGCCACTCTGACCGTGACACTGCCGGCCGGCACGCAGATCAGCTGGCTGCGCGATCAGTTTCTCGACTTTGCCGATGCGTTGAATCTGGATGCGCTGATCGAGCCCTGGCGTCCGCAGAATCCCTGACGATCTGCTGCGCGTCGGCCCTGCTGCGTTAGAAACAGGTTCGGCCTGCTCATTTACAACTCGTGGAGTCGAGCGTGATTCCGACCGGCCTCACCTGTTTCTGCGGGGCCGTCATCGGTATTGCATGGCTCTAGCTCACGAGATCGCCGACAACCTCTAAATGAAGGAGTTTCCATGTCCGTTGAACTCGATAAAGCCGTTGCCGACTTCCAGGCCGAAGCCACCAGTGGTCTGCAGGTTAAGCTGTCCGCCCTCAAGGGCCAGCAGGTGGTGCTGTATTTCTACCCGAAGGACGCCACGCCGGGCTGCACTACCGAAGGCATGGACTTCAGTGCTCGCTTCGAGCAGTTCAAGGCGGCCAACACGCTGATCTTCGGTGTGTCGATGGACAGCCTGAAGAAGCACGAAAGCTTCAAGTGCAAGCAGGCGTTCCCCTTCGAGCTGATCAGCGACGAAGAACATCAGCTGTGTGACCAGTTCGGCGTGTACCAGCTGAAGAAGAACTACGGCAAGGAATACATGGGCATCGTGCGCAGCACCTTCCTGATCGACAAGGATGGCGTGTTGCGTGAAGAGTGGCGCAACCTCAAGGTCGCCGGCCATGTCGACAAGGTACTGGCAGCAGCCGAGGTGCTGAACAAGGGCTGAGCGGGTGACGGCAGTTTGTCGGTGCGCACGGCGCACCCTACGGTGTCGTTGCCAAAACCTAGTTGTCACACCTGCCGAATGGCAATCCTGAAAAAGGCCGCATTTGCGGCCTTTTTCATTGGGCGGGATAACAGGTATTTGCGCCCTTCGCGGCTAAAGCCGCTCCTACGCCCGATCAGGCTTGTACAGACTCCGGCTCGGTACGCGGCCAGGCGTTGATCACTGCCTTGAACAGCGTCGCCAGCGGGATGGCGAAGAACACGCCCCAGAAGCCCCACAAGCCGCCGAACAGCAGCACCGCGCAGATAATAGCCACCGGGTGAAGGTTGACGGCCTCGGAGAACAGCAGCGGTACCAGCACGTTGCCATCGAGCGCCTGGATGATGCCGTAGACCACCATCAGGTACAGGAACTGATCGCTCCAGCCCCACTGGAACAGGCCGATCAGTGCCACCGGCACCGTCACCACCACCGCGCCAATATAGGGCACCACGACAGAGAGCCCGACCAGCAGAGCCAGCAAAGCGGCGTAGTTCAGCCCCAGGTAAGCGAAAGCGATATAGGTGACCACACCGCAGATGATGATCTCGATGAACTTGCCACGGATGTAGTTGGCAATCTGCTGGTTCATCTCCTGCGCCACCTGAGTGATCAGCGCGCGTTCGCGCGGCAGGTAGCCGCGAAACCACTGGCCGATCTGCTCGCGGTCCTTGAGGAAGAAAAACACCAGGATCGGCACCAACACCAGATAGATCATCACGCTGACCAGCATTGGCAGGCTGGACAGGGAGAACGACAGCGCCCATTGGCCGAACTTGCCGGCTTCGCCGCGCATACTGTCGATCAGTTGCACGATCTGCGCATCGGTGATCAGGTTCGGGTAGCGCTCTGGCAGCAGCAGGAACACCGACTGCCACTCTGCGGCCATACGCGGCAGTTCATTGAACAGCGTACTCAGCTGCTGCCAGAGCAGTGGCATCAACACCAGCATGAACACCGTCAGGCCGCCCATGAACAGGGCGAATACCAGCCAGACCGCCAGTACCTGAGGGACTTTCAAACGCTCGAGGCCATTGACCAGGCCCTGCATGAGAAAGGCCAGCACCAGGCCGGTCAGCACCGGGGCGAGCATCCCGCCCAAAGTCAGCACCAGGGCAAAGCCCAGCACCAGCAGGACCGCCAGCACCACCGCCTGTTCATCGGAGAAGTAACGATGCAACCAGTCGCGAATAACCTTGACCATCAATGATCCTTAAACTGCAAATAGAGGTGCGCTCGTTATCCTTTTAGCCTGAATAAAGAGGCGAGACTCAAGCCTTACGCAACCAGTAACGATAAATACCCGCGTCGACCTCTTCACGCAGCAGCGCATGACCGGCCAGGTTGGCGAAGGCACGAAAGTCGCGCTGTGAACCGGCGTCGGTAGCACTGACCTTGAGTACAGCGCCACTGGCCAGGCGATTGAGCTCGAGCTTGGCTTTGAGCAAAGGCAGCGGGCAGTTCAGCCCGCAGGCGTCGAGTTCGGCATCGAAGGCCGGTACGTCTGTCATCATCTACTCCTGATAAGTCGGCTAGGATACCCAAGCCGCCACAACCCTGGCCAGCGCAGTAGCTGGCCGGCTACAGTAACGCCTTTGCCGCCCAAGAGCCCTGAGTGCATGACATTTCTGCGCCCCACCCTGCTGACGCTGGCCTGCCTGTTCGCCACCCACACGGGCGCCAGTGATCTGCCGTCGCTTGGCGACGCCAGCTCCTCGATCGTCTCGCCACAACAAGAACACCAGCTCGGCCGTGCCTGGCTGGGCCTGCTGCGTGGCCAGGTTTCGCAGCTGGACGACCCGCAACTGAAGGATTTCGTCGAGTCCAGCGTCTATAACTTGTCGGAGACCAGCCAGCTCCAGGACCGCCGTCTCGAGTTCGTCCTGCTCAACAGCCCACAGCTCAACGCCTTCGCCGCCCCAGGTGGGATCGTCGGAGTCAACGGCGGTCTGTTCCTCTATGCCCAGACCGAAGCCGAGTACGCCTCGGTGATGGCCCACGAACTGGCGCACTTGTCGCAGCGCCACTTCGCCCGTGGCGTCGAGGCCCAGCAGCGCATGCAGTTACCGCTGATGGCCGCGATGCTCGCCGGCATCGTCGCCGCGGCCGCAGGTGCTGGCGACGCCGGTATCGCCGCCATCATGTCGACCCAGGCGGCGGCCATTCAGGAACAACGGCGCTTCTCCCGACAGAACGAACAGGAGGCCGACCGTATCGGCTTGGTCAACCTGGAAAAGGCCGGCTATGACCCACGCGCCATGCCACTGATGTTCGAACGCCTGATGCGCCAGTACCGCTACGACGCCAAGCCGCCGGAATTCCTGCTGACCCACCCGGTGTCGGAGTCGCGTATCGCCGATACCCGCAACCGCGCCGAGCAATACCCGGCCAAGGGCCGCGAAGACAGCTTGCGTTACCAGTTGATGCGTGCCCGCGTGCAACTGACCTACGAAGAGACGCCGGGCGTCGCGGCCAAGCGCTTTCGTGCCATGCTCGACGAGAGCCCAGGCCTCGATGCCGCGCGCTATGGCCTGGTACTGGCACAGATGAAAACCGGTCAGCTTGCCGAAGCCGGCGGAACCCTGGCGCCGCTGCTGAGCAAGACCCCGGACGACATCACCTACAACTTGGCGCAGATCGAGCTGGATATGGCAGCCAATCGCCTGGACGCAGCCGAACGCCGGCAGAAGCGCATGCTCACCCTCTACCCGAGCAACTATCCACTGCAGCAGACGCGCGTCGACCTGCTGCTCAAGCAACAGCGCGTCGCCGATGCCGAACGTGCGCTGGACGACCTGCTCAAGACACGCGCCAAGGACCCAGACGTGTGGTACCAGGTCGCCGAGGTACGCGGCCTGAGCGGCAACACCATCGGCCTGCACCAAGCGCGCGCGGAGTTCTTCGCCCTGGTCGGCGACTACAACCAGGCCATCGAGCAGTTGGACTTCGCCAAGCGCCGCGCCAGCAACAACTTCCAGCTGGCCTCACGCATCGATGCACGTCAGCGTGAACTCGCCGAGGAGAAACGCCTGGTCGAGCAGATGCTGCGCTGACAGACTCCCAGTGGTGCGCACGGCGCACCCTACTCATCTGCGCGCACCGATAACGGCCCGGTAGCCCGGATGCCATCCGGGGGCATCAGGGAAACGCTGAGAAGCCCCACACCGTCACTCCCGCGAAGGCGGGAGTCCAGATGCTGCGGGGCCCGCCTGCGCGGGAATGACGACTTTTTCAGACCATCCTCAGGTGCGGAAAAGAGTATCGCGGCTGAAGCACAATGCCGCCCAGCCGATCCTGCATACGTTCCCAGCCCTGTAGGAGCGGCTTCAGCCGCGAAGAACCCCTCGAAAAACACCATCGCCGCGATGCGCATGGCGCCCCCATCCCGTAGGGTGCGCCGTGCGCACCGATAACTGCGTGGTAGCCCGAATGCAATCCGGGGACGGCGGCAAGATCCGCGGATGCATACGGGCAGTGAAAGCCTGTGAATACAGCGCCACAAAACGAAAGAGCCCCGCACTTGGCGGGTCTCTTTTGTTTCAGCGGATGATTCAGGCGCTTTGCGCCAGATCCATCAGCTCGCGGTTGGCGACCGCGTACATGGCGTAGTCGGTACCGGTCGCCGAACGCAGCTCGACCAGCATCGCCTTCCAGCGGTTGACCAGACGTTGGTGCTGGTCGAGCCACAGTGCCACACGCGCCTCGATCTCCTTAGGACCATCGGCCATCTGCAGGACCGACACGGTGATCGCACGCTGCTGCCAGTCCAGATCATCACGGAAGGCTTCGCGGGCCAGCGCCTGCCAGTTGTTTTCCACCGGCAGGTTAGTGATCTGCTGCAGGTACCAGGACAGCTCCAGGGAGCCGCCGACGGCGAAGTAGGCAGTCGCCACTTCACTGGCATCCTTACCGGTGACATCTGCTGCCTCGATGATCGGCAGCAGCGTGTACAGGTGGCTGGTACCGGCGACCACGCGTGCCAGCTCTTCCGGCGTGCCGGCTTCGACGAAGCTCTGGTAGCGCGCCAGCCACTGTTCGCGGGCAGGGCCTTCGAGCAGTTCGTCCAGACGGCCGACCAGCGCTTCGATACGCGGTGCAAAGTGCGCCACGTCACGCGCGGCGTCCAGCTCGTTACGGCGGCTGCGCAGGAACCAGCGCGTGGCACGACGGCCCAGGCGCATCAGCTCGTCCATCAGCTGCAGTTGCAGCTCGGCCGGCACCTTGTAATCCAGCGCCTCGATCTGTGCCCACCAGTGCGGCAGGCGGAACAGGTCACGCACGATCACGTAGGCACCGGCGACGTTGGCCGCGCTCATGCCGGTGGACTCCTTCAGGCGCTGCACGAAGGTGATGCCCATGTGGTTGACCAGATCGTTGGCGATCTGCGTGCTGACGATCTCGCGCTTGAGGCGGTGACGGCGCATGGCATCGCCGAACTTCTCGGTGAGAATCTCCGGGAAGGCGGTTTCCATCTCGCGCGCCAGGTAGTCGTCATCCGGCACCTGGGACTTGAGCAGCGATTCCTTGAGGTCGATCTTGCTGTAGGAGATCAGCACCGACAGCTCCGGCCGGGTCAAGCCCTGGGCGTTGGTGGCGCGCTCGTTCAGCTCCTCGTCCGAAGGCAGGAACTCCAGGGCGCGGTCCAGTTTGCCGGCGCTTTCCAGCGCATTCATCAGGCGCTTGTACTCGCCAACGCGCTCGCGTGCGCGGCGCTCAGCCAACGACAGCGCCTGGGTCTGCTTGTAGTTGTTGCCCAGCACCAGCTCGGACACATCCTCGGTCATCTCGGCCAGCAACTTGTTGCGCTGCTTCTCGGTCATGTCGCCGGCGGCGACAATCTCGCCCAGCAGGATCTTGATGTTCACTTCATGGTCGGAGCAGTCCACACCACCGGCGTTGTCGATGAAGTCGGTGTTGCTGGCGCCGCCATGCAGGCCGAACTCGACGCGGCCGAGCTGGGTCATGCCCAGGTTGCCGCCCTCGCCCACCACCTTGGCACGCAGTTCACGACCGTCCACGCGCAGGGCGTCATTGGCCTTGTCGCCGACATCGCCGTGGCTTTCCTTGCTCGATTTCACGTAGGTACCGATGCCGCCGTTCCACAGCAGGTCGACCGGCGCCTTGAGCAGTGCATTAAGCAGTTCGGTCGGCGCCAGTTTGTCGGCGGCGATGTCGAAGCGCGCCTTCATCTGCGGGGTGATGGCGATGCTCTTGGCACTGCGCAGGAAGATGCCACCGCCGTCGGAAATCAGCTTGGTGTCGTAATCCGCCCAGCTCGAACGCGACAGATCGAACAGGCGCTTGCGCTCGACGAAGCTCTTGGCCGCATCCGGGTTCGGGTCGATGAAGATGTGCATGTGGTTGAAGGCTGCCACCAGCTGCAGGCTTTGCGACAGCAGCAGGCCGTTACCGAACACGTCGCCGGCCATGTCGCCGATGCCAATCACGGTGACATTGTCCTTCTGTACGTCGATACCGCGCTCGCGGAAGTGACGCTGCACCGAGACCCAGCCACCCTTGGCAGTGATGCCCATGCCCTTGTGGTCGTAGCCGGCCGAGCCACCGGAGGCGAAGGCATCGCCGAGCCAGAAACCGTACTCGGCAGCGATGCCGTTGGCGATGTCGGAGAAGGTCGCCGTGCCCTTGTCCGCTGCCACCACCAGATAGGGATCGTCAGCGTCGTGACGCACGACATTCTGCGGCGGCACCACCTCGCCTTCCCTGAGGTTATCGGTGATGTCGAGCAGACCACTGATGAAGATGCGGTAGCAGGCGATGCCCTCGGCCAGCACTTCGTCACGCGAGCCGCCAACCGGCATCCTGCGCGGCACGAAGCCACCCTTGGCGCCCATCGGCACGATTACCGCGTTCTTCACCTGCTGCGCCTTGACCAGGCCGAGCACCTCGGTGCGGAAGTCTTCTTCACGATCCGACCAGCGTAGGCCACCACGGGCGACATCGCCGAAACGCAGGTGCACACCCTCGACGCGCGGGCTGTAGACGAAGATCTCGAATTTCGGCACCGGACGCGGAATATCCGGAATCAGACGCGGGCTGAGTTTGAAGCTGAAATAGGATTTGGCCGCGCCATTGGCATCGGCCTGGAAGAAGTTGGTGCGCAGGGTGGCCTTGATCAGGTCCAGGTAGCGACGCAGGATGCGGTCTTCGTTGAGCACGGCGACGTTGTCCAGCGCGGTCAGAATGGCCTGCTCGAGCTTCTGCTGCTTGTCCTCCAGGTCCTCGGCGGAGAGCTTGCGCGCCAGGTAGAAACGGGTGCGGAACAGGCGCACCAGCTCCTTGGCGATATCGGCGTGGTTGACCAGGGTGGCGGCGATATAGCTCAGCGAGAAGCCCAGGCGGATCTGCTTGAGGTAGCGCGCATAGGCGCGCAGCAGCGCCACGTCGCGCCAGGGCATGGCAGCGGTCAGCACCAGGCGGTTGAAGGCATCGTTCTCCGCGAAGCCACCGACGATATGGATGAAGGCATCCTGCAGGGTGTCGTTGAGCTGCTGAATATCCACGTCCAGACCTTCGGCATAGGTGAAGGCGAAATCGTGAATCCAGAACTCGCGGCCATCGGCACGCCGCAGCTTGTAGGGGAACTCACCGAGCACGCGCAGCCCGAGGCTCTCCAGAATCGGCATGACATCGGACAGCGGCAACGGCGCATCGGCGTGATACAGCTTGCAGTGCAGTTGCTGGTCGCCCTGCGCCAGCGGCTGGTAGAAGCTCATCACCAGCGGCTTGTCGTTGCTCAAGCTGAGCAGGTGCTGCATGTCCACCACCGCAGAGTGCGGGGCGAAACGCTCGCGGTAACCGGCCGGGAAGCCGCCGGGGAATTCGGCCAGCACGTTGGTGCCCTGGGCTTCGCCGAAGCTTTCCACCATCAGGCTGGCGTAGTCGTCCTTCCACGAACGGCAGGCCTGGATGACCTCCTTCTCCAAACGCACGGGGTCGATCTGGGTCTTGTTCTTCGGGTCGACACGCAGGATGAACTGCACGCGCGCCAGCACCGATTCGGAGAAGAAGGTCCAGAATTCACAATCGGTGGCTTGCAGGCGCTCCATCAGCACCTGCTGGATCTTTATCCGGGTTTCGGTGGAGTACACGTCGCGCGGCACGTAGGCCAGGCAGTAGCAGAAGCGGCCATAGGGATCGCGGCGCAGGAACACGCGGATCTTGTTGCGCTCCTGAATCTGCACGATGGAAAGCGCCGTGCTGAACAGGTCGTCCACCGGGGTCTGGAACAGATCGTCACGCGGCAGCACTTCCAGTACCTGGGCCAGCTCCTTGCCCAAGTGGGCGCTGCTGTCGAAGCCCGAGCGCTGCTTGATCACGTCCACCTTGCGGCGGATATAGGGGATGTTCCACACGCTCTCGGCATACACCGCCGAAGTGTACAGGCCCATGAAGCGGCATTCCTTGACCACGTTGCCCTTGGCATCGAGCTCGCGGATGGAGACGAAATCCGGGTAGGCCGGACGGTGCACACGGCTCGGTACCGCCGCCTTGGCGAAAGACAGCAACTGCGGCTCGCGCAGGTAGGCCACCGCCTCCGGCTCAATGTGCAGCTCCTCGGCCGAGAGGCCGGTGCGCAGGCGCTTGGACAGGCCCAGCAGGGACTTCTCGTCATAGACCATGGTGCCGCCGTCAGCGCTCGGCGCGACGGTGAACTCCTCGTAACCGAGGAAGGTGAAGTGGTTGTCCAGCAACCAGTTCAGGTAGACCTTGATTTCATCCAGCTCGGCTTTGTCCACCTTGAGCTTGGCGCGATCCAGCCAGGCCAGCAGTTCACGGGCCTTGGCCTTCATCGGCTGGAAGTCGGCGACGCTCATGCGTACGTCACCGAAGACTTCGTGAATGGCCTTCTCCAGGGTTTTCAGCTCGGCGGAGCTGGAGCAGCGGTCGATTTCCAGGAACATCAGCGCTTCCTGCAACACGCCCTCGCCCTGAGTGCCACGCGGCAGGATTTCCAGCAACTGGCCATTCTTGTCGCGACGTACGCTGAACACGCTGTTCTGCAGGGTATGGATGCTGTAGCCGTGCCGGTTCAGCTCCATGCGCACGGAGTCGACCAGGAACGGGATGTCGCCATGCAGGATTTCCACCGCGGTGTGGGTGGACTGCCAGCCGTGCTTCTCGTAATCGGGGTTGAAGGTGCGTACTTGCGGCTTGGCGTGGTCGAACTGCTCCAGCATGCGCCAGGCCGACAGGGTGCAGCCGACCAGGTCGGACAGGCGCCTCTGGGTCAACTCTTCGAGGGCAATGATGCCGAAGAACTGTTCGGCGAAAAGGGCTACTTGTGGCAGCGCCTGCTCACTCACGTGCTGTGCCAGGGCCGCTTGCAGTTGGTGCTGGAAGTCGGCTTTGCTGGCCGCCGTAAAGAACGCCATGGTTTTGCTCCATTGGGCTGGTGGTTCGACAGGAGGTCTGGATCACTGTCGTGAGGTGTTAGTTCAACGTTAGTCCATGAAGCGACAATGACACCTGCAGTCGCATGCGGACCGGCGCGAAGAGAGCGACCGACTGGTCACACATAACCACTGAGCTTAACGAGGGACGCCCCCTAACCGCTTGCGGCGCTGCGACATTTTCTTTCAAGGCTGCACCGACACGGTGCAAAGGGAGAAAAAGCCACGGCCCGCCACCGGAGAATGAACGGGCCGAGGCAGCAGCTCAGGCGCCGCGCATGGCCTCGGGCAGGCCAAGCACGATCTGTGGGAACAGCGTGATCAGGATCGCCGCCAGCACCAGCAAGAGGAAGAACGGAAAGCTAGCGCGCGCCACAGCACCGAGGTTGCGCCCGGTGAGGTTCTGGATGACGAACAGGTTGAACCCCACAGGCGGGGTGATCTGTGCCATTTCCACCACCAGGATGACGAAGATGCCGAACCACAGCAGATCGATCCCGGCGGCCTGTACCGCCGGCAGAATCACCGCGGTGGTGAGCAGGATGATCGAGATACCGTCGAGGAAGCAGCCCAGGGCAATGAAGAACAGCGTCAGCGCCAGCAGCAACAGGTAAGGCGACAACTGCTTGGCGATGATCCAGTCAGCCAGCGCCGACGGCAGGCCGGTGAAACTCATGGCCGAGGTCAGGTACGCCGCACCAAGCAGGATGAAGAAGATCATGCACGAGGTGGACACCGCGCCCATCAGGCTGGCCATAAAGGTTTCGCGGGTCAACGCACCGGAACACAACGCGATCAGCAGCGCACCCACCACGCCAACTGCAGCAGCCTCGGTCGCCGTGGCAATGCCGCCGTAGATCGAACCGATCACTGCGATGATCAAGCCCAGCACCGGGATCAGCAACTTGGCGCGACGCAGCTTCTCCATGAACGGCAGGCGCTCGCCCTCATCCGGCAGCTTGCTGCGATTGCAGGCAGACCAGAGCATCAGGTAACCGCTGAAGATCGCCAGCAGCAAGAGACCCGGCAGGATGCCGGCGATGAACAGGCGCGAGATCGACACCTGCGCCGCCACGCCGTAGACGATCATCATGATCGACGGCGGAATCAGCAGGCCGAGCGTGCCGGCACCGGCCAGCGAGCCCATGGCGATGGATTCCGGGTAACCGCGCGACTTCAGCTCCGGCAGGGAAATGCGGCCGATGGTGGCAGCCGTGGCAGCGGAAGAGCCGCTGACCGCTGCAAACAGGCCGCAGCCGAACACGTTGACGTGCAACAGCCGCCCCGGCAGGCCACGCATCCAGGGCGCCAGGCCGTTGAACATGTCTTCGGACAGACGCGTGCGATAGAGAATCTCGCCCATCCAGATGAACAGCGGCAGCGCCGTCAACGTCCAGCTCGCACTGGAAGCCCAACTGGTGGACGCGAGGATCGAACCGGCCGGCGCACCACCGAACAGCTCCATGCCGATGATGCCGACGCCAAGCAGCGACAGGGCAACCCAGACGCCACCGCCAAGCAGCACGAACAGCGCCAGCAGCAGGGTGATTGTAATGATTGTGTAGTCCACGGGTTCACTCACGAATGCAGTGCGGCGCTGGCCGCAGTTAAAGGTCGAGCCAGCGGGCTCACTCGCTCATCGCCGTGCCGGCTTCGGCAGCTTCGAAGCGTTTGCCCTGGCAGGTCAGCACCAGGCGCTCGGCCATCGCCACCACCAGAATCAGCGTGCCGAGCAACATCGGCAGCTGCGGCAACCACATGGGAATCGGCAACAGACCGGAAGACACTTCCTTGAACTCGTAGGACTCCACAACGAACAACGTGCAATACCAGGCCATGTAGGCAGCGATGCCCAGGCCGACCAGCGTGGCCAGCACATCGACCACGCGCCGACCGCCAGCGGGTAGCAGGCGCAGTAGCAGTTCCACACGAATGTGCGCGCCACGTTGCAGGGCGTAGGGCAAGGCGAGAAAGCCCGATGCAGCCATCGCGTAGGCGGCGAACTCATCGGCGGCGGGCACCATGGTGCCCAGTTGGCGGGCGACAATCTGCGCCACCACCAGCAGGCAAATCAGGACGAGAAACACACCGGACAACCATCCGGACAGGGTGTAGAGCTTGTGCAGTGGGGTCATGAACTACGGGCTCCCTGAGCAAGGCACAAGAAAAGCCCGCCGCAAGGATCGCGGCGGGCGGCAGAATCAATGCTGGTAGCTATCGAGGATCGCCTTGCCATCGGCACCGGCGCGCTTGAGCCACTCTTCGGTCATGGTCTTGCCGATCTGCTCGAAACCACTTTCCACCGCCGCCGGGGCCTGCTCGGATACCTGCATGCCGTTGTCGGCCAGGGTCTTGACCAGCTCACCGGTCTTCTCCTGGGCAATCGCCCAACCACGTTCTTCGGCACGCTTGGCAGCGTCCAGCACCGCCTTCTGAGCGGCTTCCGGCAGGCGGGCGAAGGCGCGGGCGTTGACGATGACGAAGTTCTTCGGAATGAACGCCTTGACGTCATAGTAGTAGGTAGAGAAATCCCAGGCCTGGGAGTCCACGCCGGTGGTCGGCGAGGTGAGCATGCCGTTGATCATGCCAGTACTGAAGGCCTGCGGAATTTCGCCAGTCTGGATCACCGTCGGCACTGCGCCCATCAGCTCGGTCATGCGCGAGGTGGCCGGGTTATAGGCACGAAACTTCATGCCCTTGAAGTCATCCATGCTGGCGATAGGCGTTTTGGTGAAGATGCTTTGCGGCGACCAGGGCATGGCATACAGCAGCTTGATGCCCTGCTTGGCCAGGCGCTCCTCTACCGCCGGGCGGCTCGCTGCCCACAGGGCCTGGGCCTGCTCGTAGTTGCGCACCAGGAACGGCACGCTGTCGATTTCGAAGATCGGATCTTCGTTGCCCAGCACCGACATCAACACATCACCCACCTGCACCTGGCCAGTCTGTACGGCGCGTTTGACCTCAGGGCGCTTGAACAGCATCGAGTTGCCGTGCACACGAATCTGCAGCTCGCCGTTACTGGTTTTTTCCACGTCCTGGGCGAATTCCTTGGCCACGGTGGTGATGAAGTTGCCATCGGGGTTCTCGGCGCTCATGTTCCAGCGTTCGGCGGCCTGGACGCCGACGCTCAGTGCGCAAGCCAAAGCGGTCATGGCGAAACGCGATGCGATGCTTTTCATGGTGCTCTCCTGTTCATTGTTGTTTGTGCGCCGCAGGGCGCGGCTGGAAGACGATTTCGAGTCTCAGCGCATCGCCCTACCCTGTCCAACTAGAAAAACCGGAGGCACATGATCGGAATTCGTTATGGGATGAAAAGGGGCGTTTTCGCAGCAAATGCACCAGCAGCGGGCAGCCGTTGACGGGCCCGCAAGCTGTTGAAAAGTGATCAGGCGCTTTGCTGTTCAGGGGCTGGAGCAACCCGCGCCATGCAGGCTTCGCCCATTTCCTCGGCATAAACATCCAGCGCCTCGCAGGCCAGGGCGATGATGTCTTCACTGAGCTCCAGGCCAACGCCCGTGCGCCAGGTGGCAACCACTGGCAAGGCTGGTGGCTCGGGCACCTCGTCGAGAATCGTCAGCACGCCTTGCTTGAGCTCGTCATGCACAAGCGCTGGCGGCAGCGCACCGATACCGAAGCCGTCGCGTACCAGACGCGTCATCGCAGCGATGGAATTAACGCAGTTGATACGTGGTGCGCTGACATTGCCGGCATGCAGCAGGTTGAGAATGTCCTGATGCGGCCGCGAATTCTTCGAGAAGGTGATGATGCGCTCGCGCGCCAGCTCCTCCATCGAGGCGTAGCTACGGTGGTAAAGCGAGCCAGTCGGGACGATCCAGCGCACGGGAAAGGCGGCCAGTTCCAGGTTACGTACGCTGTCACCGTTGACCATATCGGTCTGGAACACGATATCCAGATAGCCCTTGAGCAATTGCTCGTTGAGGTTGCGCGCGGTGTCGGCAGTCAGCTCGATCTCCACCGCGGGGTAGCGCTCCATCACCCGTGTTACGAACGGACTCAACCAGGTGTGAATGACGGTATCCATCGCGCCGACGCGAATACGCCCCTGAATGTTGCCGGTATCGCTGATCGACTGCTTCAAGGCCTGCATGGTGTCAATCATGCGTTCGGCATATTCGAGCACCTTCTGCCCTTCCGGGGTCAGCGATACGCCCTTGGAATCACGCAGAAAAAGACGGGTGCCGAGTTCATCCTCGAGCGCAGCGATGCGGCTGGAAATGGACGCCTGGGTGCTGAACAGCTTCTCGGCTGTCAGGCGGAAGCTTTTGAGCCGTGCCACCCAAACGAAGGTCTCGAGAAATCTCAGATTCATGCCGTAACGCCTCTTCGCAATGTTCTCATCAGGGGCTGATTTGCAGCGCCCACGCTGCCTCAGGCGTAGCAGGTTGTATGCCAGAGGTTTTTCGCGCAGCCGATGAATTTTCCTATCGCTGGCCCCCTGTTTTTTCTCGTTGGACGCAGCCGAACGCCGCTTTGAAGAATGGCACCGCGCTCTGCGCAGACCACAACAACATCATTCAAAACGCGCTCTGCCAAGCAGCCGCTCTTGCCGCTGCGCGCTCCCAACAGGAGACACTGCAACCATGAAACCCCATTACCCATTGGCCTCCGCGCTGCTGCTCAGCGGCGGCCTGCCAACCCTCGCGCATGCCGATTTCATCGCTGACAGCAAAGCCAGCGTCGAGATGCGCAACTTCTACTTCAACCGTGATTTCCGCCAGAGCGGCGCCCGTGACAAGGCGGAAGAATGGGCGCAGGGTTTTCTGCTGCGCATGGAGTCGGGTTACACCGACGGCACTGTCGGTTTCGGTATCGATGCATTGGGGATGCTCGGTCTGAAACTCGACTCCGGTGACGGCACCGCCGGTAGCGGTCTACTGCCGGCCGATGGCTCCGGCGGCTCGCAGGATGAATACTCCAAGCTTGGCCTGACCGCCAAAGTGAAGGTCTCCAACAGCACACTGAAAGCCGGCGCCCTGCACTTTCGCAGCCCGATCGTCTCGGCCAACGATTCACGACTGCTGCCGCAGACCTTCCAGGGTGCACTGCTGAATGTTCAGGAAATCGACAACCTGACCCTGCAGGGCGGCAAGATCAACCGCATCAAGGCCAACAGCTCGACCGACTACACCGAGATGACCGGCAACCGCATCGGCGGCAGCAGCGACTCGTTCGTATTCGGTGGCGGCGAGTACAAAATCACCCCGCAACTGACCGCCGGCCTGCACTACGGCACCCTCGAGGATATTTACCAGCAGTACTACGGCACCCTGCTGCATGTGCTGCCGCTGGGCGACGGACAGTCGTTCAAGACCGACCTGCGCTACTCGCAAAGCCGCGAGGACGGCAACTTTCGCGACCTCGACAACAAGGCCTTCGGCGCCATGTTCACCTACAGCCTGGGCGGCCACGCCTTCGGCGCCGGCTACCAGCGCATGAGCGGTGATGATCCATTCCCGTACATTGCCAGCAGTGATCCGTTCCTGGTCAACTTCGTGCAGATCAACGACTTCGCCAACACCGAGGAGCGCTCCTGGCAGGTTCGTTACGACTACAACTTCGCCAGCATCGGCATCCCCGGCCTGACCTTCATGACCCGTTATATCTCCGGCGACAACGTCGAAGTGGCGGGCCGCAGCCGCGAAGGCAAGGAATGGGAACGCAATACCGATATCGCCTACGTGGTGCAGAACGGGCCGCTGAAGAACCTGGGACTGAAATGGCGTAACGCCACCGTTCGCTCCAACTTCGCCAACGATCTCGACGAGAACCGCCTGATTCTCAGCTACACCCTGGCGCTCTGGTAAGCACTTCAATCCGATGACGGGGCCCTTACGGCCCCGTTTGCATTTCTCGGGAAGCAAGAAGGCCATAGACTTTTACTCAAGTTGTATGACAACTTGCCGACTCCTGAGCATCATCCTGAAGAAGATGGCGAGGCGTTATCGTGAGCTTTTTACTGTCCTGGCAACAAAAATTCCGCGCCCTTATCGCGCTCACCCTGATCAGCCTGACACTCATGGCCGCCGCCTCGTTATGGGCCAACCATCGTGTCAGCAGTGCATTGCAGGCAAGGGAACAGGCGGCAGCCTATGCCAGCGCCAGTACCCAGTTGATGAACCACTGGTGGCAGCAGAACGCGCTGCGCCAGCAGATCACTCCCGACCTGCAGGCCGAGTTCGACAGCGGTCTCAATGAGCTGCAAGAACTCATCGGACAACTGTTGATGCAAGCGCAGGCACTGGAAGACGACGCCACCTTGCAATACGCCCAGCAGATTCAGACCGTGCTGCTGGAAGAGCTGACCCAGCAACGCCAATGGCTCAGCCTCAATCAGACCCTGGGCCTGACCCCCTTCGAGGGCCAGCGCAAAACGCTGACCGAGAGAGGCAAGTCCGTGGAGGCGATCAGCTTCGATCTGATCAAACCGTTCATCAGCGGCGCCCTGAGTAGCCAACGTGACTACCTTTCCACCTTCGATCCAGCCTTCGCCCAGATTGCCCTGACGGCCATCGGCAAACTGCAGGAGCAGATCACGGAGCTCGAATGGCAGGACACGCCGATCGGCAAGAACGTGCAGGGTTATGCCCAGGCGTTCGCCGATATCCATGGCAATATCGAGCGCATCAACGCGACCAATCAGCGTCTGCGCCAATTGGGCGAACAGTTGCAGACGCGCATCGAAGAGCAAGCGCAAGCCCTGCAAAGCGGCCTGCTGCTGCGCCGCACCCAGGAAGCCGAACAGGCGCGCCTGTCGGCACTGTGGATGATGGGGCTGAGCTTCCTCGCCGTTGCCGCTCTGCTCTGCTTCACCCTGCTGCAAGCGTCACGCACCCTGGTCACCCGCCTGCGCAACGTCATTCAGTTACTCACTCAGGTCGCCTCCGGCGATCTCACCGGGAAGCTGCCGGTGGGCAGCAACCCGCGTGACGAATTCAACCAGTTGGCCGATGCCGCCAACCGCATGATCCAGGGCATTGGCGGCATCGTTGCCGAGGTGGTGCGCGCCAACGGTGAGCTGAGCCGTCTGCACCATCATCTCGGTGATGCCATGCGCCAACTGGGCGATAACAGCACTCAGGTGGAAATGCAGACCGAGCAAGCCGCTTCGGCCTCGCACCAGATCAGCGCCACGCTCAACGACATGGCGCAACGCACCGCAGAAGTCGGCACCGCCACCACCAGCGCCTACGATGCCGCGCGCAACGGCGGCGAGGTGATCGCCGCCAGCGTCGACAGCATGAGTCGTCTGGCCCAACTGATTCAGGACACCCACAGTCAGGTCGATGCCCTCGGCCAGAGCAGCGCGCGGGTCAACGGCATCGTCGACGTGATCAACAGTCTCGCCGATCAGACCAATTTGCTCGCCCTCAACGCGGCAATCGAGGCTGCCCGTGCCGGCGACGCCGGCCGCGGTTTTTCAGTGGTGGCCGATGAGGTGCGCTCACTGGCGCAGAAGACGGTCTCGGCAACCACAGACATCAGCGCCATCGTCGGCGAATTCCAGCAGCAGACCCGGCATATGCATCAGCTGATGAGCAACGGCCTGAACCTGGCCGCCGATAGCGAGCGACATGCCGCCCAGGTGGCGGATGCGATCACCTCCATCACCTCGGCGATGGAGCGGCTGACCGGCGAAATGAATCAGGTCGTCGTGGCCATCGAGGAAGTGTCCACCACCACCGAGGACATCGCTGACAAGATGGAAACCATCAACGTGCATACCGGACAGAGCAAGGACCTGCGCCATACGCTGGGCGGCCATACCGAGGGGTTGTCGTCCCAGGTCGATGCCCTGGGGCGCAGCGCCAGTCAGTTCCGTCTAGCCTGAGTACAGTGAGCGCCCGGTCGCAATACCGACCGGGCCTTCATCCAGACAGGCTAACGTCGCTGCCCGTCGAGGTACGCCTCGATGATCCGTGCGCGTTCTTCACCGGCACGCCCCAGCCATTCCGCGGAAATCTGCTGACCAACTTGGGTCAGCTCCCGGCGTAGTTGCGGGTCGATCTCCTGCACCACGGTCATGCCATGCCTGGCGAGCATTCGCGTCTGATAACCGGTCAATGCCCAGGACAATTCCCATCCTGCCCGCTCGGCACGTTCCCCGGCATGCAGCAAGACGCTGCGCTGCGCCTCGGGTAGACGCTGGAAGGCACGTTCGTTGACGATGACGATGTTCTTCGGGATGAAGGCGCGCACGTCATAGAAATGCGAGACGAAATTCCAGGCTCTCAGGTCCATGCCTGTCGCGCTGGAGGTAAGCATGATGTCCACCTTGCCCTCGCGAAAAGCCTGCGGTACGTCCTCGGTATTGATGGTCGTCGGCTGCGCATGGAGCAAATGGGCCAAACGCGAAATGGTCGGGTTGTAACTGCGAAAACGCAGATCGCGAACATCCTCCGTGGTCTGCAACGGGCGATTGCTGAACAGGCTCTGCGCCGGCCAGGGCACCGCGTAAACCAGGCGAACGCCATCGACCAACAGACGCCGCTCCACGGCTGAACGGCTCACCGCCCATAACCTGCGGGCCTGCTCGTAGTCAGTCGCGAGAAATGGCAGGCTGTCCAGCTCGTAAATGGGATCTTCGTTACCCAGCGCGGACATGAATACATCACCGATCTGAATATCGCCGCGTGTTACCGCCGGCTTGACCTCGGGACGGCGATACAGGGTGGAGTTCGGATGAACGCGAATATCCAACTGGCCATTGGTGGCCTGACGAACATTCCTGGCGAAGTCCACCGCCACTCGGCTGATGAAGTTGCCGGCGGGCTGTTCCACGGACATGGACCAACGTTCAGCGCCGTACAGGGGTAAAGCCAGAGGTAGAGCGACGAGCAATGCGCAGAGCGCGGGCATGCCAGGTGCGGTCTTCATTGGGATTCCCCCGTAGACTGATGGCCAGTTACTGAGTCGACTCGAAAGAAACGCAAAAACCCCCGGGTACGGGAGACGCCGGGGGTTGCGCCAGCACGGCGCCAAGGAGCGTCTCACCCAAACTACTGTCGAGGGCCGCGATAAGGCTGTCCAACGGGAAAAACCAGCGCCTGGCGATCGGAAAATCCGATGCCCGACACCATCAGCTTTTCCTATCTCCGGCGGATGTTTTTATTAGTTGGACGCCCCCAGGCGGCATCGGAAAAATGAAGCCACTCCCAGAACAGCTCAAAGCTGTCGGACCCTATCCATGCACCTCATGATTAGGATGCTCACTTGAACAGCCTGCTTTTGAATTGCGACATCGGTGAAAGCTTCGGCGCCTGGACCATGGGCCTGGACGCCGAGGTCATGCCCTATATCGACTGCGCCAACATCGCCTGCGGCTTCCACGCCTCGGACCCCAGCGTGATGCGCAAGACCGTAGCCCTCGCGGTGGTCCATGACGTGCGCATCGGTGCGCACACCGCCTATCAGGACCTGGTCGGTTTCGGCCGCCGCTCGATGGACTGCACGCCGCAGGAGGTCGAAGACCTGATGCTCTACCAGATCGGTGCGCTGGAAGGCATCTGCCGCAGCCAGGGCACCTGTGTCAGCTACGTCAAACCGCACGGCGCGCTGTATCAGGACATGATGCGCAAGCCTGCCACCCTGCGCGCGGTGATGAGTGCTGTGGCCAAGTACAACCCTCAGCTGCCGCTGATGCTGATGTGCACCCGCGACAACAGCGCAGCGCAGGCACTGGGCGACGAACTCGGTATTACCCTATGGTTCGAAGCCTTCGCCGACCGTGCCTACGACGCCGAAGGTTTTCTGGTCAGTCGCAGTCTGCCGGGTGCCGTGCACCATGACAGCGAAATCATCGTCAACCAAGCCGTGACCCTGGCGCGTGGCGAAACCCTGGTTGCCAGCGACGGCAGCGCGCTGCAGCTGAACGCGCAGACGCTGTGCGTGCATGGCGACAACGCCAGTTCGGTCGCCGCCGTGCAACGCATCCGCCAAGCCTTCGACAGGCTGGTTCAGGCATGAAAACGCCCAACCTACGGCTGGAAGTCGCTGGCATCGACAGCCTGATCCTGCGCCTGTTCGACGTTATCGATGAGGCCAACATGCCGTGGATGCTGGCAGCGCGCACACGTCTTCAGGACGTGTTCGGCGGCGCACTGATCGACCTGGTGCCCTCCTACACCACCCTGTTGTTGCACTACGACCTGTGCCAACTCGACAGCAACCAGGCACGGGAGAAGGTCGCAGAAGCGTTCGATGGCTTGCAGCCGGCCGATCTGCAGGGCGGCCGCGAACACCAGTTGCCCACCTGGTACGACCGCAGCGTCGGCCCGGAGCTGCAACTGCTGGCGCACCGTAGCGGTCTCAGCGAGGCCGAAGTGATCGCCCGTCATAGCGGCCATGCCTATCAGGTATTCGCCCTGGGTTTTGCCCCCGGCTTCGCCTTCATGGGCCTGGTCGAGGAAATCCTCGCCGCGCCACGCCTGAGCACGCCGCGCAAACGCATTGCCGCCGGCAGCGTCGGCATCGCCGAACGGCAGACAGCCGCCTACCCGGTGGTTTCGCCCGGTGGCTGGAACCTGATCGGGCGCACGCCAAGCCGTCTGTTCGGCAGCGACATCGAGGGCTATAGCCTGCTGCAACCCGGTGATCGCGTGCGCTTCGTGCCCATCGACCACGCTGAGTTCATCCGCCTGGGCGGCGACGACAGTCCGCTGGAGGCCAGCCAATGAGCGCTATCGACGCCGGTCTGCGCGTATTGCGCAGCAGTCCTTTCATTCAACTGCAGGATGGTGGTCGCTTTGGTGTACGTCACCTTGGCGTGACCCAGTGCGGCGCCCTTGACTGGATCGCCCATCGCTGGGCCAATTGGCTACTGGGCAACCCGCTCACAGCTGCCGTGGTGGAGATCACCCTGGGCAACGCCGAGTTCGAATGCTACCGCGACGCCACCCTGGCACTGACCGGTGCCGATCTCGGTGCACGGCTGGATGACCAGCCGCTGGCCCCCTGGCGCAGCTTCGCCGTGCGCAAAGGCCAGCGCCTGACCTTCGCCCAACCGCGCCAGGGCGCACGTGCCTACCTCGCTGCGCCTGGTGGTTTCCAGGCACCCTCCGTACTCGGCAGTTGCGCCAGCATGCTGCGCGAAGGGCTTGGCGGCCTGCAGGGCGATGGCCGCGCCATCGCCATCGGCGACTCGCTGACCTGGGCCGGCAACGCCAATACCAACGTCATGCGGCAGATACCTGCTGAGTTCATTCCTCAATACCAGGCTGCACCTCACCTGCAGCTGGTGCTGGGGTCGCAGATTGGCGACTTCCGCGGCCAGAGCCTGTTCGACACCTTCAACAGCGAATGGCTGATCGACCAGCGTGCCGACCGCATGGGCATTCGTCTCAATGGCCCGCAGCTGCAATGCCAGCGTGGCTCGATGATCTCCGAGGGCATCCCGCAGGGCGCCGTACAGGTGCCGCCGGACGGCCAGCCAATCATTCTGCTCAACGACCGTCAGACCATTGGTGGTTATCCGCGCCTCGGTGCGCTGACGCCAGAGGCAGTGGCTCGGCTAGCGCAATGCCTACCAGGGCAGACCGTACACTTGACGCCCACCACACAGGACAGCGCCCTGCTCGCCCAGCGCCGCCTCCTGGCCCAGTGGCAATAGCGCCGCGTCGGACAGCTGGATGCCCCGTCAGCGTCAAGGGCGGGTCATTGCGACGCTGGCGATACCCCACTCATTTCTGTTGCCAGACGGTTCATCGCACGCGCCGCCGATAGCGGCTGAAGCTGCAAATGCATTAAAGTCGGCGGTCTGCACGCGCGGCAGTAAAAAGCCCCGCCCATCTGCCAGAAGAGCCCGACGATGGAACACCGTGAAGCGCTGGTCGCGTTACGCCAATTTCTCTCCACTCAGATTCTCGGCCAGGAAAAGCTCATCGAGCGTTTGCTGATCGCGCTGCTCGCCGACGGCCACCTGCTGGTCGAAGGCGCACCGGGTCTGGCCAAGACCAAGGCGATCAAGGAACTGGCCGAGGGTATCGAGGGCGAGTTCCATCGCATTCAGTTCACTCCGGACCTGCTGCCTGCGGACATCACCGGCACCGAGATCTACCGCCCGGAAACCGGCAGCTTCGTGTTCCAGCAGGGGCCGATTTTCCACAACCTGGTGCTGGCCGACGAGATCAACCGCGCGCCGGCCAAGGTACAGTCGGCGCTGCTCGAAGCCATGGCCGAGCGCCAGGTCTCGGTCGGTCGCTCGACCTACGACCTGTCGCCGCTGTTCCTGGTCATGGCCACGCAGAACCCCATCGAGCAGGAAGGCACCTACCCGCTGCCCGAAGCCCAGCTCGACCGCTTCCTGATGCACGTGAAGATCGGTTTTCCCGACGCAGCGGTGGAGCGCAAGATTCTCGCCCAGGCCCGTGGTGACGCGCTTAACGGTGAAGCCAAGCCTGAACATCGGGTCAGCCAGCAGGCGGTGTTCGCAGCGCGCAAGGAAATCCTCGGTCTGTACATGGCCGATGCGGTGGAGGAGTACCTGGTACAGCTGGTGATGGCCAGCCGCACGCCGGCCAAGTTCGATGCCGAGCTGGCCGACTGGATCGCTTACGGCGCCAGCCCACGCGGCTCCATCGCCCTCGACCGCTGCGCCCGTGCCCATGCCTGGCTGGCCGGGCGCGACTTCGTCAGCCCTGAGGATATCCAGGCAGTGCTGTTCGACGTATTGCGCCATCGCATCATCCTGTCCTTCGAGGCGGAAGCCTCGGGCGTCGATCAGGACCGCGTGATCCAGCGCATCCTCGACGTGGTGGCGGTGGCCTGAATGCAGCCGCACGCTGCCGGCATGCTGGCCGTAGCCCGGATGCAATCCGGGAATGATCGTGTCCCACACCCGGATTGCATCCGGGCTACGGGCTGAAGCCCATGCAAATCCCTGCCAGCCACCCCGGCATCCATATCACCCTCGGCGAACTCATCGATATGCGCCACAAGGTGCATGAAGTGCCGCTGTTCTCTACACCGGCCAGGCGCAGCCCGCTGATCGGCCTGCATCACTCCAAACTGCGCGGTCGCGGCGTGGACTTCGACCAGGTGCGTGTCTACCAGCCAGGCGACGACGTGCGCACCATCGACTGGCGCGTCACCGCACGCACCCAGGAGCCGCATACCAAGCTGTTCCACGAAGAGCGCGAGCGCCCCATCTTCATCATCAGCGAACAGAGCCAACGGCTGTTCTTCGGCTCTGGTCTGTGCTTCAAGTCGGTGTTGGCCGCACGCGCCGCCGCGCTGATCGGCTGGGCTGCGCTGGGCCATAACGACCGCATCGGCGGCCTGGTATTCGCCGACAACGAACATCACGAGGTCAAGCCACGGCGCAGCAAGCAGAGCCTGCTGCAACTGCTCAACCTGCTGGCCCGCGCCAATCAGGCGCTCGGCCCGGAGAGTCAGGCCAACACGGGCCGCGACAATTTTGGCCTGGCCCTGCGTCGCGCCCGCGAGGTGCTGCGCCCAGGCAGCCTGGTGATCGTGCTGTGCGATGAGCGCGCCCTCAGCGACAACGCCGAACAACAACTGACGCTGCTCGCGCGCCACACGGACCTGTTGCTGCTGCCGCTGTCTGATCCGCTCGATCACGCCCTGCCGGCCGCCGGCTTGCTCCGCTTCACCCAGAACGGTGCGCAGCTCGAACTCGACAGCCACAATGGTGACCTGCGCCAGGCGTATCGCAACCAGGCTCAGGCCCGAGAGGCGCGCTGGCAGCGCCTGGCGCAGAAACTCGGCGTACCCCTGCTGCCGCTGAGCACGCAGTTCGAGCTGGTCGAACAATTGCAGGAACAGCTCAGCACCCTGCATTCGAGAAAATCCCTATGAACCCCATCGACCAGTTGCAGCCGCTGATCGACCCGCCGCCCGTACCCTGGTGGCCGCCGGCCCCGGGCTGGTGGTTGCTGGCGGTGTTGCTGCCATTGCTGGGTTGGGGACTGTGGCGTTTGCTGCGCAAATGGCGACGTCGTACGCCCAAGGTAACCGCGGAGCAGGCGCTCGACCCACTGCGCCAGGCAGCGCTCGACGAACTGTCGCGCCTGAGCAAACCCTACGACGGCGCTCCGGCCGGCCCCTGGCTACAGCAACTCAACGCCCTGCTCAAACGCCTGTGCCGCGAACGCTATCCCGAAAGCGCCAGCCACACCCTGAGCAGCCGTGCCTGGCTGGCGTTTCTCGACAATCGCTGCCCGGCAGCAGGCCTGACCCGCTGGATGATCCTGGTCGATGGCAGCTACAGGCCGCAGTGCACGCTGAGCGACAAAGCCATCGTCGAACTCGATCAGGCCATCGCTACCTGGATTCGCAAGCATGTTTGAGTTCGCCTGGCCCTGGGTCTTTCTGCTCGCGCCGTTGCCCTGGCTGCTGCGCCTGCTGCTGCCACCCGCCGATAGCGGTGATGCGGCGCTGCGCGTCGGCTTTCTCGACGAGCTGCAGGCGTTGAGCGGTCGTCGCGCTCGTGTTGCGCTACCCAGCTGGCGCCAGCAAGCGCCCCTGGTGCTGCTCTGGTGCCTGCTGCTGTGTGCCGCTGCCCGACCGCAGTGGGTCGGCGAACCGCTGCCATTGCCGGCCAGCGGTCGCGACCTGCTGCTCGCCGTGGATGTCTCCGGCTCCATGGATTACGCCGACATGCAGTGGGACGACGAGCCGATCAGCCGCCTCGAACTGGTCAAACGCCTACTCGGTGACTTCATCGAAGGCCGCCGTGGCGATCGCGTCGGCCTGATCCTGTTCGGTAGCCAGGCCTATCTGCAGGCACCGCTGACCTTCGACCGCCACACCGTGAGCACCTGGCTGGACGAGGCACTGATCGGCATCGCCGGCAAGAACACCGCCATTGGCGACGCCATCGGCCTGGCCGTGAAGCGCCTGCGCCAGCGTCCGGCGCAAAGTCGCGTGCTGGTGCTGATCACCGATGGCGCCAACAACGGCGGTGAAATCGATCCGATGGTGGCTGCGCAATTGGCCGCCGACGAAGGAGTGCGCATCTACACCATCGGTATCGGCGCCGACCCGCAGCAAAGCGGTGCCTTTGGCAACTTCGGTTTCAGCGCGCTGGACCTGGACGAAACCAGCCTGCGCGCCATCAGCGACGCCACGGGCGGCGAGTATTTCCGTGCCCGCGATCAGGCCGAGCTGCAACAGATCGAACTGACCCTTGATCGCCTCGAGCCCGTCGCCCAGCAACCCACCCTCGCCCGCCCGGCGCAGGCTCTCTATGCCTGGCCACTGACGCTGGCGCTGCTGGGCTCGCTCGCACTGGTCAGCCAGGTGCTCTGGCCTGACCTGCTGCAACGGCTCAGGAGGCGCGTATGAGCATGCTCTGGCCGGAATGGCTGCGCCCATTGTGGTTGCTGGCCGTGCCCGTGCTGGCTTGGTTGCTCTGGCGCCTGTGGCATCGCGAGCGCCAGAGTGGGCGCTGGCAACTGCTGCTGCCGGCAGCATTCCATCAAGCGCTGCTCAAGGGCGGCAGCGGCCGCTCCAGTAAGCTGCCCTGGTTGGTCCTCGGCCTGGCCTGGCTGCTAGCCGTGCTGGCACTGCTCGGCCCCAGTTGGCAGCGCGTGGAGCAGAGCGTTCAGAAGCCTGCCGATCCGTTGCTGATCCTGCTCGAACTGACGCCGCAGATGCTCGCCACCGACGGCCGCCCCAATCGACTGGAGCAGGCCCGGCGCAAGCTGCTCGATCTGCTCGACGCACGTCGCGACGCGCAGACAGCGATCATCGTCTACGCCGGCAGTGCCCACAGCCTGGTGCCGCTATCCGATGACCTGGCCACCAGCCGTAACCTGCTGGAGGCGCTGAAACCCTCGCTGATGCCGGAGCCGGGCCGTCGCGCCGACCTGGCCGTCGCGCGCTCACTGCAACTGCTCGACCAGGCACAACTGGGCCAGGGTCGCCTGCTGCTGATTACCAGCGCCCTCGATGACGAGGAACGCAGCGGCATCCATCAGGCGCTGGAGAAGCGCTCGGTACCGTTGCTGGTTCTCGGTGTGGGCAGCCGCGAAGGCGCCCCGGTGGCGCAGGAAGACGGCAGCTTCCTCAAGGACCAGCGCGGCGCCATTCTGATCCCACGCCTGGATGCACGCAGCCTGCGGGAAACCGCCGAGGCCCATGACGGCCGCTATGCGCCGATCCGCCTGGACGATGAAGACCTGCGTCGCCTGGGCCTGCTCGACGGCCCGCAGGCACTGCGCGCAGCGGGTGAGCCAACCTTGCTCGATAGCCATATCGACCAGGGCTACTGGCTGTTACTGCCCCTGCTGTTGCTGGCCGCCTGCGCCGGGCGCCGCGGCTGGCTGTTCTGCCTGCCGCTGCTGCTGATGCTGCCGCCACAAATCAGCCAGGCCTTCGAACTCGACGACCTCTGGCTGCGCCCCGATCAGCAGGGCCAACGCCTGCTGGAAGCGCAACGTCCAGACGAGGCCGCGCAGCACTTCGTCAATTCGCAATGGCAAGGCAAGGCCCTCTATGAGGCCGAGGATTATTCCGCCGCCGCAGAACGTTTCGCCAAGGGCGACAGCGCAGCCGATCACTACAATCGCGGCAATGCCCTGGCCAAGGCCGGCGAACTGGAGGCGGCGCTCGACGCCTACGAACAAGCCCTGGAACGCCAGCCGGAGCTCGCGGCAGCGCAGCACAACAAAGCCCTGGTAGAAGAAGCGCTGCGCCAGCGTGAGAATCAGCAGCAGTCAGGCAGTGGCGATTCGGACGAGCAGCAGGAGTCCGCCAACGTGCAGCCGGAGGCCAGTGAGTCTTCGGCCGGTCAGCCTGCCGAGAGCAACACCGCGCAACCCGCCAAGCCTGGCAGCACGGGCGAGAACAATGAGCGCAGCGAAACACAGGGCAGCGCCAACGGCGCCGGCGAAGATGACGTGCAGCCCAGCACCGGCAGTGAAACCCTGGACGACGCCGAGCCCGTTGAAAAACCTCGCACGGAAGCCGACCTCGGCACCGCGGCAGAACGTCGACAAGCGCTGGAACAATGGCTGCGGCAGATCCCGGATGATCCGGCGGAACTGCTGCGGCGCAAATTCTGGTATGAACAGCAACAGCGTCAGGACTCGAACCGATGAAGCGTCTGGTCTTCCTGCTTCTTCTACTGCTCGCGGGGCAGGCCTCTGCCGAAGCCTTTTTCGCCAGCGTCGACCGCACTCGCCTGAGCGAAGGCGAAACCGTGGTGCTGACGCTGGAATCGACTGACCCGACCCGCTTCGGCCGCCCCGACCTGAGCCCGCTGGAAAAAGACTTCGAGGTGCTCGGCAGTCGCCAGGTCAATCGCCTGAGCAGCATCGGCGACACGCCACGCGCCAGCACCCGCTGGATCCTGACCCTGCAACCGCGCCGCAGCGGCGAGGTGACGATCCCGGCGATCCATCTGGAAGATGCCGAAACCCTGCCGATCACGCTCAACATCGAAGAAGCCCTCAACGCAAGCAACGGCGAACAGCTGGCACCGGTATTCATCGATGCCAGCCTCGATCAGCCAAGCGTCTACGTACAGGCCCAGGCCGTGCTGACCCTGCGCATCTACCACTCGGTTTCCATGTACGACGACAGCAACCTGACACCACTGCGGCTGCCTGACGCACGCGTCGAGCAACTGGGCGAACCGCGCACCTACGAAAAGAGCATCGGCGGCGTGTTGCACGGTGTGATCGAACTGCAGTACGCCATCTATCCGCAGCGCAGCGGCGAGTTGGTGATCCCTGGGCAAACTTTCAGCGCAACACTGGTCGACCGCTCGCGCAGCAATGATTTCCTGCCATTCGGGCCACGCACCGGCAAGGTTTCTCGGGTCAAATCCCCCGACATTCCGCTGCAAGTCAAACCCAAACCGGCCGACTACCCGGCTGACGCGCCCTGGCTGCCGGCGCGCGCGCTGGGCCTGGCGGAAACCTGGAACCCGCAACCGGAGCAGAGCCAGGTTGGTGATTCCCTGACCCGCCGCCTGATTCTCAAGGTCGACGGGCTCTCCAGCGCACAGCTGCCGCCCTTGCCGGCGACCCAGGTCGACGGGCTGCGTCGCTATCCGGATCAGCCGCAGATGAGCGACCAGAAAAGCGAAAACGGCATCGTCGGCACCCGCGAAGAGCGCGAGGCACTGGTACCCAATCGCAGCGGCAGCTTCGACCTGCCACCCCTGGAAGTGCTGTGGTGGAATACCCAGACCGACACGCTGGAGCGCACCAACCTGCAAGCCCGCACCTTGCAGGTCGCCGAAAACCCACAACTGCAGAGCGATGAGCAGCCCAATACACCGATGGTGACGCCCCAGGTGATCGAAGGGCCGGAGCTGTGGCCCTGGCAACTGGCCTGCGCGCTGCTGAGCCTCACCACCCTGCTCGGTTTCGGCCTATGGTGGCATGCGCGTCGACAACCAGCGATCCAGCGTGCGGCACAGGCCGGCCCAAGCCCGCGCACGCTGCTCGATGACCTCAAGCGTGCCTGCCAGGCTGGCGACGCCCAGGCGACCCGCCATGCACTGGATGCCTGGGCCCGCCAACAGCCGGAAACCCTGGCCGACATGGCGGCGCGCTACGTGCCACTGTCGGACGCCCTCGATGGCCTCAACGGCGCGCTGTACAGCGAGAGCGGCCAGTTCTGGCAAGGTGAAGAGCTGTGGAAAGCCATTCGCAGCCTGCCCGCCAGCCAGGAACCCAGCGCGGCGCCGCAGGAAGGCAGCGCCCTGCCGCCGCTGTATCCACGCTAGGCGATACCCCGTAGGGCGGGCGCAACCCACCAACGGGTTCTGGCGGGTTACACCCGCCCTACGCAGGAGTCTATCCGCAGTGCGATGCGCGCGATGGCGCTTGCAGGATACGCGGCCCGAGGCGTTCAACGGGTAGGGTGGGCTTCAGCCCACCGACAGCGGCTGGCCTTGGTGGGCTGAAGCGGATCGCCGCCCGGCCCACCCTACGCACTGCATGGCCGCAATCAGCCGTGCGTGAGCCTGACCTGGGTAGGGTGCGCCGTGCGCACCGGCTTCCTGCACCGAGGCGCCCTAACGACTGACGTCCAGCCAGCAAACGCTTTCTCCAGGCAGCGAGTCAGACGGTCACCTCGCCTGCATGAGCGCAATTGGCGGTGCGCACAGCGCACCCTACGTGATCGTAGGCACACGGTGTCTCCCATGACCCATAACGAAAAACCGCGGCCCGAGGGCCGCGGTTTTCGTTGAACGCTACCTGCCTTAGTGAGCCAGCAGCGAACCACCCTTCTTGCCCACCAGCTTCTCGGGCTTGATCAGGAAGCGCGCCAGGGCCGGCAGCAGCAGCATGGCACCGAACATGTTGACGATGAACATGAAGGTCAGCATCAGACCCATATCGGCTTGGAACTTGATCGCCGAGAACATCCAGGTCGCTACGCCGATGGCCAGGCACAGACCGGTAAACAGTACCGCCTTACCGGTCGACTTGAGCGTCTGGTAGTAGGCCTCTTGCAGCGGAAGACCCGCACGCAGGAAGCTCTCCAGGCGGCTGTAGATGTAGATGCCGTAATCCACACCGATACCCACGCCGAGTGCGATCACCGGCAGGGTCGCGACCTTCATCCCGATGCCGAGCCAGGCCATCAGGGCGTTGCCGAGGATCGACGTGAGGATCAGCGGCAGCACGATGCAGATCATCGCCGGGATCGAGCGGAAGGTGATCAGGCACATAATCGCCACCCACAGGTACACCAGCGTCAGCATCAGCAGTTCGGAGGTGGAGATCACATCGTTGGTAGCCGCCTCGATACCGGCGTTACCGGACGCCAGGAGGAACTCCAGGCCTTCGCGGTTGTGCTCGTCGGCGAACGTCTGCACGGCCGCGACGGTACGCTTGAGCGTCTCGGCCTTGTGATCCTCGAGGAACAGCAGCACCGGCGCCAACGAGCAATCGGCGTTGTACAGACCGTCGGCACGGGCGATGGAGTTGTTCAGCACGTCCTGGTTACGCGACAGGGTTTCCCATTTCAGGTTGCCCTCGTTCATGCCCTTGATCAGCTGCTTGGACACCGTGACCATGGAGATCGCGGACTGCACACCTTTGGTGTTCTCCATCTTCCACATCAGCTCGTCCATGGCCGACAGCGCGTCGTAGGTCGAGCACTTTTCCGGCGCGGTCTTGACCATCACCACCAGCACGTCGGAGCTGGTCGAGTAGTTCTGGATGATGAAGTCGTTGTCCAGGTTGTAGCGCGAATCGGGGCGCAGCTCCGGCGCACCCTGGTCGAGGTCGCCGACCTGCAGGTGGGCCTTCTGGTAGAAGAAGCAGCTGACACCAGCCAGCAGCCCCAGCACCACCATGAATGGCGCTACGTTGGGATGGGCGACCTTGGACAGCACGCGCCACATCGGCTTCTCGGTGACTTCGTCACGCTTGCTGCGTTCGATGGCCTTCTTGCTGATGCCCAGGTAGGAAATCGCTACCGGCAGCAGGATCAGGTTGGTGAAGACGATCACCAGCACACCGATCGACGCACCGATGGCCAACTCGTGGATCACGCCAATGTCGATGATCAGCAGCGCGATGAAGCCAACGGCGTCCGCCAGGATGGCGATCATGCCGGGCAGGAACAGCTGGCGGAAGGTACGCCGCGCCGCCATCAGCGAGTTCTCGGCACCGCTGGACTGCAGGGCGATACCGTTGATCTTCTGCACGCCGTGGGACACACCGATGGCGAAGATCAGGAACGGCACCAGCATCGAGTATGGATCGAGACCGAAACCGACCAGGTGCATCAGACCCAACTGCCAGACCACCGCGATCAGGGTGGTGACCAGCACGCCGATGGTGCTGCGAATACACCAGCTGAACCAGTACAGCAGCACGAAGGTAATCAGCAGTACGATGGCGAAGAAGCCCACCACCATGATCAGGCCATCGATCAGGTCACCGACCTTCTTGGCGAAGCCGACGATGTGAACCTGTACGTTGGGGTCCTGCTGCTGGTACTTGTCGCGAATCTTCTCTTCCAGCTCGTGGGAGAACTTCTGGTAGTCCAGTTTGATCAGCTTGCCCTGGTCATTCGGGTCCGGGTAGGACTCCAGCAGCGGCACGTCGATGATGCTCGACTTGAAGTTGTTCGCCACCAGGCGGCCGATCTGCCCGGACTTGAGCACGTTGCTGCGCAGTTCTTCGAGGCTCTGCGCGCTGCCGTCGTAGGTCTGCGGGATTACTTCGCCACCGGCGAAGCCTTCCTCGGTCACTTCGGTCCAGCGCACGCTGGGACTCCACAGCGACTTCAGGTTGGAGCGGTCGACACCATTGATGTAGAAGACTTCGTCATGGATCTGCCGCAGCGTTTCCATGTACTCCTTGGAGAAGATGTCGCCTTCCTTGGCTTCAACTGAAATACGCACGGTGTTGCCAAGGTTGGCCAGGTCATTGCGGTGCTCCATCATCTTCTCGATGAAGGGGTGCGACAGCGGAATCATCTTCTCGAAGCTGGTCGAGGGGCGAACCTGGGTGGCCTGATAAAGCAGGAAGATGGTGGTCAGCAGGCAGAGCAGAATAACCGCCGGCCGATTGTTGAAGATCAGGCGCTCGAGAAAGCTCGCCTTGTCCTGGTGATGATCGGTCATCAAAGACTACCCCTTGTTATTGTGCGGTCGGCGTAGCGCCAGTGGGTGTAGCCAGGCGAACACCGCCCTGCCCAACCAGAACCAGTTGACCCTTGTCGCCTGCAGCCACGGCTGCCAACGACAGACGATCCGGACGGTTGAACAGACTGAAACTGCGCCCGCCGTCCTCACTTTTCAGTACCGTGCCGCCATGGCCGACAACCACGATAGAGCCGTCAGCCAGCAACACAGCACCCGACAGACCGAATTCCAGAGGACCGTTGCCGGGGGTATCCAGGCGAATCTGTTGCCAGCTACCACCGAAATCGGTGGAGCGGAACAAGTGGCCACGCAGACCGTAGGCCAACAGCACACCACTCTGATCAGTACCGATCACGCCGAACAGCGACCCCTCGTAGGGCGGCTCTTCGATCTTCTCCCAGTTCTCGCCCCAGTCGGCCGAACGGAACATCGAGCCCATCTCGCCGACGATGAACAAGCCGCTGTCCTTGACCGCAGCGATGCCGTTGAGGTGATAGGCATCTTCGTTATCGAGGCGGTCGCTGACGTCTTCCCAGCTCTTGCCACCGTCCAGGGTTTCCAACAGCGCACCGTAGGCGCCAACGGCAAAGCCCTGATTGGCGTCCTTGAACCAGATATCCAGCAGCGGCGCTTCACGCTCCAGGTCATCGAACTGCTTGACCCAGGTTTCGCCGCCATCGGTGGTGGCGAGAATCACAGCATCATGGCCGACGGCCCAGCCGTGCTGCGCATCGAGAAAGAACAGGGACGTGAGCATCTGCCGGGTCGGCACCTTGGCCTGCACCCAGGTCTGCCCCTGATCATTGGAGTAGAGAATGTGCCCTCGGTCGCCGGCCGCAACCAGGCGCTGACCGGTGTTGACGACATCGAGTAGGAGGCTGTGAACCGCCCTCGGCGATTCGATGGAATAACCGGCCCCTGCTACGGCTGAGGTCTCAGCCTGTGCGGGTACGGCGGCAATAGCCAGAACGGAAAGCACACTGCACAGCGAGAGCGCTTTGGCCAGCGGCGAATGGACACGGAGCGCCGGGTTACGCGCCAGAATCGACGCCAGACCGGACTGGGTGCGCCGCATGACGGGCTCACTCATATACCTTCCCCCTTTCTTGTTATAGGCGGTACTGCCTTTTTAACAGGCCACTCATCCTAGCGAGCTTCAGAAAGCCCTGACAATCAGCGCGACGTTATGTTTTGTAAGCCTGAACCGCTTTAACACAGCCTATTCGCCGAGCTGATACGAAAAGGCCGCTACTAACTGTAGCGGCCTTCGCGTGAGACTACACGACTATTATCGTGTGCCGCGGCGACGCAGGGCAGCCGGCTTGAAGTAACCGTCGTCCGGAGTGGCCTGGGTGAAGTCGATGGTGTTGCTCTCTTCGTTATCCAGGTTTTGCACGTGGTAACGACGCGCCTGCAGATCATGGAACACATCGAGTGCGGACCAGGTGGTCGGCAAATCGTAGTAGTTCTTCAGGTAAGCGATGGACACACGCCACAGCTCGCCACGACCGTCGTACTGATCCACCACCGCAGCCTGCCAGCTGTCCTCATCGAGGAACAGGGTGCGCTTGGAGTAGATGTGGCGAGCGCCGGACTTCAGCGTACCCTCGACGACCCACACACGATGCAACTCGTTACGGGTCAGCGCCGGGTTTAGGTGACCGACCTGCAGCAGATCCTTGTACTTAACGTCAGGGCTGGTGACCTTGTAGTTGTTGTACGGGATGTAGATTTCCTTCTTGCCGACCAGTTTCCAGTCATAGCGATCCGGAGCACCGTTGAACATGTCGGTGTCGTCGGCAGTGCGCAGCCCGTCAGCAGCAGCGATCGGGGTGTCGTAGGCCAGGTTCGGTGCACGACGCACGCGGCGCTGACCAGCGTTGTAGCCCCAGGCCTGACGCGGCTCTTTTACCTGATCGAGGGTCTCGTGAACCAGTACCGCACCGCCGGCCAGACGCGCCGGGCTGGTGGTGAAGGACAGGTAATAGAACATGATGTTGTTCAGGTTGGCGAAGGAGCCGTTCTGCAGGTAGTACTTGAACAGCGCCTCCTGTTGGGAAGTGACCAGCGAGTAGGCACCGTTACGCTGTACCGCCACTTCCGAGGCACGGCGCACGATGTAGGTACCGCGGTAGCGAGCGATGTGGTTCCACAGCGCCTCGACACCGTTCTGCGGGATCGGGAACGGGATACCACCATAGGCATCGGAGAAGCCGTTGCCGCCATCGACCAGCTTGGCAGTGCTGGCGTTCTTGATGGTGTTGTCATAGACCCACTGCGGCGCGGAGCCGGAGCGACGGGTCTGGTAGACCGGCATCTGGTAGGTTTCCGGGTAGGCCTTGAACAGGGCGATCTGACCGGGTGTCAGGTTGGCCTCGTATTGGCTCAGGTTGGCCGCAGTGATGGTGAACAGCGGCTTGTCTTCCGGGAACGGGTCGACGTGGTGCTGGCCGGAACGGGTGTAGCCAGCCGGCGCCTGGGTGATGCCACCGGTCCAGGCCGGAATGGTGCCGGCAGCATTGCCAGCCTTCTCGGCACCGAAAGGAGTCAGGGTGTCACCGAGCTTGGCAGCTTCCTGCGAGGAAACGGCAGCCAGTGCGGAGCTGGCGGAAAACGCCAGTGCAACGGCTACGGCCATCAGCCTGTGCTTGTTCAGCATGGGTAATTCTCCGTGAAGAGTATTGCCGGGCGCCCGGAAGCGCCCTGCGTGTTTCTGGTTATAAGTATTAGAAGGAGTACTTGACGTTCAGACCGATGTTGTCGCGATCACGCGCACCGTTGTTCTGCCCAGCACCGTAGAACTCGGTGTACTGAAGCTCGGCTTCCAGGCTATTCAGGTAGCTGGCGCGCATACCGACGGTGTACGCCTTGCGACCTTCGATGAAGTTGCCGGTCTGGTGCGAGTTGCCTTCGAAGTCGTGCTTGAACACAGCGAACGGCGACAGGTTCACGCCGGCGTAGACATCGTTCCAGGTGCCAGAGAGCACCAGGGTGTAACCGTAGGCGTTCTTGTTGACTTGATCATCGCGGTCGTAGCCGGAGATATAGGAACCGTTACCACGGCCGGCGTAGTAGCGCGTGCCGTTGCGAGAGTTGTACTGCAGACTGTCGCCACGCAGGTGCTCCGAGGCCAGTTCGGCAACGCCGAACAGCGAGTCGAAGCCAAAGCTCGGGCCGAAGTTGTAGATCGTGCCCAGGGAGGTGTTAAACGCTTCAACGCGGGTGTAGTTATGAATTTGATCACCCAGTTGAACTTGCTGACCACCGATGTTGACGGAGCCACCGGAGGCCAAGGTCGGCGATTGAAGCAGAAGGTCACCCAACAAATCGTTGGTAGCAGCAATACCAATCGGCAAATTCGGGCGGTAGGACAGCTCACCGAAAACAGATGCATTGCCAACGGTCGTATTGAAGCTCATGCCATACATACGAATGTCTTCAACATACTCACGACGCGCGTTAACCTGACCAGCAACATCAACAGTCGCCGAGCCATTTACCAGGCCCAGAAGGGTTTGAGCAGTAGTGTTGCCCAGTCCCGCAAGGGTCTGAAGAGTCGAGTAGCTGGTAATGGCGCCACTGCTGGCCGCTGCAGTGATCGCATCCAGATCCAGGCCTTGATAGGCACCAAGGTCAGCATAAATGGTCGGTTCTTTGGCGTGGTAATTCACGAAATAGAAACCAAACTCTGTGGAGTTCAACTCCTCTGCTATGTAGCGGAAGGCGACACCAAACTGACCGTCATTTTTAGCATTGATGTCAGAACCGATGCTGGCAACCTTGAACACGCCATTGCTATCCAGATAGCTGTTTCCCTGCAAGCCACCCACCCCAAGCCCGCTCAGGCCTGCATAGTTGGTACGAAACGCAGTACTACCCAAGTCTGCGTTAGTGCTGTATGCGGTATTACCACCATCAGCAAACAAATCGGTCTCGGAGAAGTAGGTACCCACCGGATCGATAGCGGTCTCTTTCCAGTTGAACTGGTAGAAGGTTTCCATCGACAGGTTGTCGGTCAGACCGATGTTGAAGCTCAGCGCCTCGACCGGCACTAGCACTTCCTTCACTTCCGAGCCCGGCAGGCGGAACTTGGCGGCGTCGACTGGGTTGGTGGTATTTACACCGTTGCGATAGAACAGGCCTTCACCCCAGTTGAACACCTGCTTACCCAGACGACCGGAAACCGGCATGTTGCCAACATCCCAGTTGCCATAGACGTAGGCGTCGAGGATCTGCGCATCACGGCCAGCCTTGTGACGGGTTTCACGGGTAAAGCTGTTATCACGCGGCGCACTCTGGCTCGGCTGAGCCGGCGAGTTGGCGTCGTAGTAGTCGTTGCGCTTGTCCATGATCTGGGTGTCATAGAAAGCAGTACCGCGAATGAAAACACCGTAGTTACGGTAGGAGGCTTCCAGATCACTGGTGATCTTGAATACTTCGGAAACCAAGCCGGTATCGAAATTACGATTACCGTCGTTGGTGTTGATGTCGTCGTTGGTCTTGTCCTGGCCCTGAACACGCCACAGCTGACCGTAGGAGACGGTGGTATCGATGGAACCGGTGATTTCGTTATCGGCGAAGCTGAACTCCACCGCTTGAGCCTGGGCGGCGACCAGCAATGGCAGAACACCAGCGAACGCAAAGCCGGCCTTGGCCGGGGCAAAACGTAGAACGGGCTTGCGGGACTTAATTTCCATCGAGACTCACTCCGTGGACAGATCATTCTTTTGAGCGATCCCGTAACCGGGTCGCGATATGCCGTACTGGCGACGGCTTGTTTTTTATTTGCAGCAACGTGTTCAAACGACCGAATGCGTCAACGCACGGTCAAGTCGCGCTTGCTGTTGCAACCATGGTGCCAATTCAAACGGGCGTATCAGTGCAAACAGGCTTGCGAGAGGCTGCGAGCGGTTTCTTTTCGTGACTGATCAGCCATTGACCAACGCGTCAGCTATTCCATGAAAAAATGGCGCACTTTGTCCTACGATCCGACGCTTTATGCCACTGACCGTGGGCCTTGTAGCGATACGAGACGGCGAAGAAAAATTCGCTGTCAAGCTACAAAGCCCTAACTTAAGTGTGCAAACGAATAACGAATCGCATACATATTTCATTGGGTAACAAAAAAGTGTTACCAACCAGAGGCAGGTAACACTTCTTGTGGAGCAAAACCCGTCTTAGGCCAGGCTTTTGCTCACCACCTCGTAGACGTCGCTGGACAGCTCGCCGGAAGCGAGGATGCGTTCCAGCTCGGCCTTCATCAGCGCCTGACGGGCTGCGCCGTATTTGCGCCAGCGGGTCAGCGGCGCCAGCAGACGCGAGGCGATCTGCGGATTGAGGGCATTGAGGGTAATCACCTGATCGGCGAGAAAGCGGTAGCCCGCCCCGTCCGCATGGTGAAAGTTGATCAGGTTCTGGTTGGCGAAGGCACCGATCAGCGCACGCACTTTGTTCGGGTTCTTCAGGGTAAAAGCTTCGTGCTGCATCAACGCATGCACGCGCTCCAGACCACCCGGCAGCGGGCAGCCAGCCTGCACGCTGAACCACTGGTCCATGACCAGCGCATCGTCCTTGAAGAAGTCGGCGAACATCGTCAGCGCTTTGCCCTGCTCCTCCTGGAACGGCGAGTTGACCAGCACGGCCAGGGCCGACAAGCGCTCGGTCATGTTGTCGGCGTTTTCGAACTGGTCGACGCAAGCCGCCAGCACCTCGGGCTTCTCGCTGAGCATCAAGTAGGACAGCGCGATGTTCTGCAGGCTACGACGGGCGAAGTGCGCCGCCTCGGCCACATAGGGCGTCGCCTTGGAGACGTCGCGGTTGGCCTGGTAGCGCGCCCACAGCGGGGCGAACAGCGCGGTGGACAACGCCTTGCGGGCGAACTCGCGCGCGGCGTGGATGGCTTCGACATCAGCCACGTCGCTGATCTCGGTGAGATACGCCTCGCCTGGCAGCGAGAGCATTTCCGCGACCATGGCCTGATCCAGCGACTCGTCTTCGAGCAGGGTGCGCAGGGCGGCGACCTGGCGCTGATCCAACACCAGGGCTTCGCCGCGCTGGTGCTGACCGATCAGCTCCTGCAGCACCTGCACGGACAACTGCTGGCCCGACTCCCAGCGGTTGAAACCATCGCTGTCATGCTGCATGAGGAACATCAGTTGGTCGCGGTCATAGGGGAACTGCAGCTTGACCGGTGCGCTGAAGCCGCGCAGCAAGGAGGGCAGCGGCTTCTCGGCAATGCCTTCGAAAGTGAAGGTCTGCTCGGCTTCGGTCACCGACAATACGCGGTCGGTGCCCTGCGCGGCGCTCTCGCCTTGCAGACGCAGCGGCAGCTCGTTGCCCTGCGCGTCGAGCAGGCCGAGCGCCACCGGAATCAAGAACGGCAGTTTCTCACTCTGCCCCGGTGTGGCCGGGCAGCTCTGGCGGAAGGTCAGGCTGTAGGTCTGCGCGGCGGCGTCATAGGCCTCGCTGACCGCCAGACGCGGCGTGCCGGCCTGGGTGTACCAGCGCTTGAACTGGGTCAGGTCGATACCGCTGGCATCTTCCATGGCCTTGACGAAGTCGTCGCAGGTCACGGCCTGGCCATCGTGGCGCTCGAAGTACAGGTCCGAGCCTTTGCGGAACAGCTCCGGGCCGAGCAGGGTGTGGATCATGCGCAGCACTTCCGAACCCTTCTCGTAGATGGTCAGGGTGTAGAAGTTGGAGATTTCCATGTACGCGTCCGGGCGCACCGGGTGGGCCATGGGGCCAGCGTCCTCGGCGAACTGGTGGGTACGCAGGTAGGCCACATCCTCGATGCGCTTGACGGTACGCGAATGGGTGTCGGCGGAAAACTCGCTGTCGCGGAACACGGTGAAGCCTTCCTTGAGCGACAACTGGAACCAGTCGCGGCAGGTCACGCGGTTGCCCGACCAGTTGTGGAAATACTCGTGCGCCACCACCGCCTCGACACGCTGGTGCGCGGCATCAGTAGCGGTCTCGGCCTTGGCCAGCACGCAACTGGAGTTGAAGATATTGAGGCCCTTGTTCTCCATGGCGCCCATGTTGAAGTCGTTGACCGCGACGATCATGAAGATATCCAGGTCGTACTCGCGGCCATAGACCTCCTCGTCCCACTTCATCGAGCGCTTGAGGCTGTCCATGGCGTGCTGCACCTTGTCGATGTTCTCCGGCTCGACGTAGATGCGCAGCGCCACTTCGCGATTGCTCATGGTGGTGAAGCTGTCTTCCACACACCAGAGATCACCGGCGACCAGGGCGAACAGATAGGCCGGCTTCTTGAACGGATCTTCCCAGGTCGCCCAGTGACGACCACCCTCTTCCGAGCCGCTGGCAATCGGGTTGCCGTTGGACAACAGCACCGGGTAGGCATGCTGCTCGGCGCTGACCGTGGTGGTGAATTTGCTCATCACGTCCGGGCGGTCGAGGTAGAAGGTGATCTTGCGAAAACCCTCGGCCTCGCACTGGGTGCAGAACATCGTGCCGGACTTGTACAGGCCTTCCAGCGCGGTGTTGCTTTCCGGGTGGATGCGCACGCTGCTGTCGAGCACGAAGCGCTCCTGAGTCGGCTGCAGGCTCAGGTGGCTGTCGGTGAGCGTGTAGTCGCCCTCGCCCAGCTCACGGTCATCGAGCTTGAGGTCCAGCAGTTCGAGCTGCTGGCCGTCCAGTACCAGCGCGGGCAAGCCGGCACCGGCTTCGGGATTGCGGCGCATGACCAGTTGCGCGTGTACGAGGCTGTGATCCTCGAACAGTTCGAAGGTCAGGTGGGTCTCGTCGATCAGGTAGTCGGGAACCTGATAGTCCTTGAGGTAGATGGTCTTGGATTGTTCGGTGCGCATGGCGGAGCCTCTTCAAGGCAGCTGCAAGCTTCAAGCCGCACGCTGCAAGTGGTGGTCAGGCGGCGATCTCGTGGATGGCCAGCTGGTAGGCGGTGTACTTGCGGATATTGATCACGCCGGTGTCGAACATCAGGTACTGGCCCTTGATACCAAGCAGAGTACCTTCGGCCAATGGCAGTTTGTCCAGGTTGAAGCTGGTGATCTTGGCCGGATAGGCCTCGATGGGGTAACGAATCTCCAGCGCTTCGGCCGCGCTCAGCGGCTGAATGGCCTGCAGGCCGAAGCGCTGCTGCAGTTCGGTGATTCCTGCGCCGCAGCTGTCGAACAACTGCTCGCGAATCGCCAGTAGATCGACCGGCGCCGCGTCGCCCTTGAGCAGCGCACGCCAGTTGGTCTTGTCCGCTACCTGAGTGCGCAGCAGGTCTTCGACGAAGCCGGACTGCTGCCGGGTGGCCACACGTAGAATAGGCAGCGCCTGGGTCGCGCCCTGGTCGATCCAGCGCGTCGGCACCTGGCTGGCACGGGTGATGCCCACCTTCACGCCGCTGGAGTTGGCCAGATAAACGATGTGATCAGTCATGCAGAACTGCTCGCCCCAGCTCGGCTCGCGGCAGGTGCCCTGATCGAAGTGGCACTTCTCCGGGCTCATGATGCAGATATCGCATTGCGCCAGCTTCTGCATGCAGGGGTAGCAGTAGCCCTGGCTGAAGCTGGTCTTGGTCTTGCGTCCACAGTGGCTGCAGTGGATGGCGCCAAGGTATTCCAGGCGCAAGTGCTTGCCCACCAGCGGGTTGACCGGTACTTCTTCCTCGCCCAGGCGAAAAGCGTACTGCACCGGCGCATCCAGATGCGCCTTCATCTTGCTCAGCGAGCCACGTCCCAATTCGCTCATCAGTGCAGGGTATCCGAGGACTTGAACAACAGGTTGGGTACCGGCTCGGACTTGCTGCTGCACTCCTGCGGGCCCATGTAACCGGTGCGCTCTTCCTCCGGCAGGTTCTGCACTTCCCAGGCGATCATCGCCTGCAGGCTCAGCTCCTTCTGCTCCTGGCTCAGCTTACGGCCGTCCGGCCATTTGCCGATTTCCACTGCCAGCTTGAGGCTCTCGTAGATTTCCGGGGTGATGTTTTCAATTGCATCGAGAAAGGACGACATACAGGTCTCCAGGTAAATCGTAGGGCGGATAAACCCGCCGACACGCTGAGCTGGCGGGTTGCACCCGCCCTACAGGTCACAAAATCGAATCAGGTACTGCGTCGGGCCAGCATACCGCCAAGCAGCCCGGTCAGGCAGCCGGTGAGCAGGCCGCCGACATGGGCAGCGTTGGCGATGGCGCCGAATTGCAGCAGCTCGAAGACGCCGGTCATACAGATCGCCAGCCACGCCAGCATCATCACCAGCACGCCGGGTGGCAGGCGATAGGCCGAGTTGGGCGCCAGGCGCTGGTAGATCCAGCAGTGCCCGAGCAGGCCGTAGAGCACGCCAGACAAGCCCCCGAACAACGACGGACCGGCCCACCAGTATTGGGCGAAGTTCGACGCCAGACCGAACAACAAGGTCAGCCCGAGCAGGCCAATGGCGCCCTGGCGAAATTCGATGCGCCGGCCCAACTCCCAATACCACAGGCTGTTCATCGCCAGGTGCAGCCAGCCGAAATGGATCAGCATCGGCGTGATCAGGCGCCACCACTGGCCGCTGTCCAAGGTGGCAGCCAGATAGGTCAGATAGATGCGCTCACCATCGATGCGAAAATCGACAAAGCTCAGCCAGCGAATGGTAGAAAAGTTCTCGCCCGCCAGGGTCACGGCAAAGACGATGAACGTGGTGAGCAGCACCAGCGCCGTGACCGGACTGCGGCGCAACTGAGTGAAGAAGCTGTCGCGCACAGGCGCAACGCTTGCCGGCAACTCTGCGCCGGCGTCGCCCTGCGGATGACGCGCATAGAGTTCGCGCACCTGATCCGCAAGCTCCTGCCCCGGCACCCACAGCACCTGCTCACCGCCCTCTTCCGCCACCCGGTGCGGCACACGCAAGCGTTGCAGCAGCGCAACGAAGCCGCTCAAATCGGTATCCAGCGGTAAACGTAATACCACCACTGCGCTCATCGAGGCGCCTCCTGCGGGTCGACATCGACCCAGACGAACTTACTAACATCCAGACGTGTTTCCTGATCCAGGCGATAGGCAACCAGGCGACCACCTATCACTGCGCTGTAATCCAGGCAGGCCAGGTTGGGCCGAATCGGCGCCGGCTTGCCCCGCCGCCAGTAGTGCCCGACAAACAGCAATGGCTCGTGCGCGCCGTACCGGAGCAATTCGTCCTTCTGCAGCTCGGTCAACGGCGTCTGCGCCGCCAGCTCCGGCAAGGCATCGGGTTGAAACACGATATCGCCATAGGTCTTCGGGTCCTCTTCCCAGAACTTGGTGCGGAAGTAGGAACGGGTGAAGCCATCGCCGCTGGTCAAGGTCAGGCCGTGCGGCAGGCGCATGTCGGTCCCGCGCAGCAGGCGATCCAGCGCCATATTGGCGAAGCTGCCGGGCACGGCCGAGGCCTGCAGGAAGTGTTCGTCGATGCAGCCGTCGGGGAATTGCGCCTTGATCGGGGTAATCAGTTCATCGTCCCAACAGGCGTGGACAACGCGGAAGCGACCAGCATCGATGAACAACGGCATCTCGTAGAACCAGCGCAGGAACTCGCGCCACTCCTGCGGATAGGCTTCGAACTGCGCCAGCGTTTCGCGCATCAGGCGCTGGTGACGCGGGCTGTGCTCGCGCACGTACTGGCGACCGCTACCCGGCGGGGCCGGTGTGCTCCAGCCCAGCGCATTGAATTCGTGGTTACCCATGATGCACAGCGCCTGGCCAGCACGCACCATGTCGTGCACCAGGTGCAATACCTCACGAATGCCGGGGCCACGGTCGACCAGGTCACCGAGGAAGATCACCATGCGCGACGGATGGCGCCACACGCCACTCTGCCGGCTGTAACCCAGACGTTCGAGCAGGCGTTCGAGGGTGCGCGCGCAACCATGGATATCACCGATCAGGTCATAGCCACGATGGGGGTCGAGGGACATTCAGTCCTGCCCTCCCAGGCGGCTGCCCCAACCGAGCTTGGTGCGGCAGACCTCGTAGTAATTGTGATCCAGTGGATGGATCAGGCGCAGCTTCTGCGCCTTCTTGGCCACGTACAGGGTATCACCCGGCGCGCAGGTGAAGTGGTTCTGGCCGTCGCAGGAGACTTGCGGATAGATGGTCATTTCCGAGGACACCACCACCTTCAGCTCGCTATTACCGTCGACCACGATGGGCCGGCTGGACAACGTATGCGGGTACATCGGCACCACCACGATGGCATCGAGCTTGGGATGCATGATCGGCCCACCAGCGGACAACGCGTAGGCGGTCGAACCGGTGGGCGTAGCGACGATCAAGCCATCGGCCTTCTGACTGCAGACGAACTGGCCGTCAATGTACAGTTCGAACTCGATCATCCGCGTCGACTTGCCGGGGTGCAGCACCACGTCGTTGAGCGCGTCGCCCTGACCGATGGCTTCGCCCTGACGACGCACCTCGGCCTCGAGCAAGAAGCGGTTTTCGGTGAGGTAGTGGCCTTCCAGCACTTGCGCCACCTTGAGCTCCAGCTCATCAGGGCGGATATCGGTGAGAAAGCCCAGGCTGCCACGGTTGATTCCCAGCACTGGCACCTTGTGCCGTGCCAGGGCACGGGCAGCGCCTAGCATGCTGCCGTCACCACCGACGACGATCACCAGGTCGCAGACCTCGCCAAGCATCTTGCGCGAAGAGGTCTGCAGGCCGTGCCCTGGCAGCACGTCGGCGATGGCGTCCTCAAGGATCACATGCAGGTGGCGATCGATCAGAAAGCGCTTGAGCCGGCGCACGGTTTCCAGAACCCGCGTGCTACCCAGGCGCCCGATGATGCCGACATTGCGAAATTGCTCCATGGGACTCCCGCCAGACAGATAAGAAACGAAGAGGGATTATCGGCCAAAGGCCTGGGCCGCAGCAAACCAGCACTGTGACTGCGCTATGCTCGGGGTCATGATTGCTCCCGACTTGTTGCACGAGCTACTGCTGCGATTGCGTACCCCGGCCGTGCGCGACCTGGCCTGGACGCTGCTCTCGCCACCCATGCTAGGTGAGACCACGCAAGTCCAGCGTCATCCGCTACAGGCCAGTTGCTGGTCGCGGCAGCCACAGCAGTTGGCTGACTGGCTTGCGCAGCAGGACAGTGACGCCAGTGCTGTGCACGCCTGGCTGGCCACCAAACCGGTGCGCCGCCTCGGCCTCTATTACGAACGCCTGTGGCAGTTCGCCCTGCACGCTGCGCCAGATGTCGAGGTAGTCGCCGCCAACCTGCCGATCCGCCAGAACGGCCAGACCCTGGGCGAGCTGGACCTGCTGCTGCGCGACGACGAAGGCGAACATCATCTAGAGCTGGCGGTGAAGTTCTATCTCGGCACAGACGGCAGAGAGGCCGCTGACTGGCTCGGCCCGGGCAGTCATGATCGACTCGACCTGAAACTGAGCCACCTCGCGCAGCACCAATTACCCCTGTCTTCACGCCGCGAAGCACGGGGAGCGCTGCACGACCTGCAACTGGACGAAACCCGATCCGCTTTCTGGCTCGGCGGCTACCTGTTCTATCCCTGGCCCCACGACTCCTCCTCGCCTCACGGCGCCACGCCCGAGCACTGCCGGGGGCGCTGGCTGCATCAGCGCAACTGGAGCGATTTCGCCTCGACGAGCCCAGGCGCACACTGGCAGCCGCTACCGAGATTGGCCTGGCTCGCGCCAGCGCTGATCAATGCCGACGGGGTCTGGTCTGATGAAATGCTCCAGCAATGGCTGAACACGCTGCGCCCGGAAGCTCAGGCACAGCTGCTGGTAAGACTGGATGAGGATCGGGCGGGAGACTGGCGAGAGGTAGAACGGGTCTTTCTGGTCAACGATCAGTGGCCCGCTCAGTCGTAGCCCGGACGCTATCCAGGACGCCGCTGCCGGCAAATCCCCGGATTTCATCCGGGCTACCCACCTCGATAATGGGCGACAGGGCCAGCGTCGATCAACGGCTGCGTTCGGTACGCCCGCCGGAACGCGCCAGATACCCTGCGCCACTTTCACACAGCAGCGCATCGCGTTGCACTGCCGGCAGGGCGTCCAAGCCGCCGCGCAAGGCGTAGACGCTGTAGCCCAGCTGCGCGAGCAGAAATACCGCGCTGTTGCTGCGTTTGCCACTGTCGCAATAGCACAGGTAGGTGCGTGAGCGATCCAGTAGGCGCGCCTTCAGACGCAACAGCTGCAACGGCATATGCAGCGCTTGTGGCGCATGCGCCTTTTCATACTCTTCCAGCAACCGTACATCCAGCCATTGCGCACCCTGTGTCAGCAACCTGGCACCTTCACCCAGCGACACTTCAGCCACCACCGGCGCCTTGAGCAAGGCAAAGAAGTCCTGACGATCCAGACGCAGCACACTGCCGGCCTCGACCATGGTTACCGTGGCATTTCGCGGCCGATCGGCAAGCAGAGCCTCCTCACCGAAACAGGCACCAACCTCCAGTTCCGCCAGCACCTGATGCTCGCTACCAGCGCCGCGGATCACCTCGGCGCGACCGCTTTCCAGGAAATAGCAGCAATCGCCAGTGGCACCCTCTTCAAGCACCTGGCTGCCAGCTGCCAGCTCGACTTTCTGCAGGCGAGCGAGCATGTTCTGCACGTTGGCCGGCGGTACCTTGGCAAACAGCGGGTTTTCCAGCAACCGCTCCAGCCATTCAACATCGGCGCCGCCCTGCTGTAGCGCCAGCAGCAGATCCTGATGTGCCAGGCGCCAGGTCAGCAGACGATCGAGCGTGACACTGTCGATCATCAGCACACTGATATCGGTCAAGGCGCGGGCGTCATGCAAGCGCGGCAGACCGGGTGACAGGGGATGGCAGCTGATCTCACTACCGGCCTGTACCCGCTGCGTCCTGCCCTCGGCATCCTGCAGTTGCAACTCACCGGCCAGTAGATAGCAGGTCAGACGCGCTTGATCCCCCTGACGAAACAGCAGTTGCCCGGCCAACAGAGGCTGCGGCACCAACTGACTACGCAACTCGCGCCACTGTTGCTCGGACAGCACGTTGAGCGGCGTCAGGCTGCGTAGTTGTTCGGGGGTAAGGGGTTCGCTCATGAGGATTTCCAGGCTCCGCTGGTCAGACCTGAGTGTAGTCGGCGCTGGCGCCCATCAGTGCCCGACGCCCTTGCAAGCCGCCAGTATGAATGAAGATCATGCGACTGCCGCGCGCAAGTTGGCCACTCTTGCAGAAATCGCGCAGCGCCATAAGCGCCTTGCCGGTATACACCGGCTCCAGCGGCACACCGCTAGCCTGCTCAGTTTCCAGGATGAATTGGCGCAGCGGTTCGTCGAGACGAGCAAAACCAACGCGAGCGGCTTCGATCAGTTGATAGCTGCGCCCGGATGCCCCAGCCTCGTTCAGCAGCGTGGCGACCTGGCTGGCAACACCATGGCCACTTGGCACCGCCTGTGCACCGAACACCTGACGCCGCTGCTCAGCCAACAGTAGACCGGCCAGAGTGGTTCCAGTCCCCGCGGCCAGCCACCAGGCATCGAAATCAGGCCAGCCGATATCGGCCAATTGCGCCTCGGCCATCGCCAGCAGACAGCTGCACCCTCGGGCGCCCTGAAGGCCCAGGCCACCCTCGCCGACCACCTGAAAACCCACATAGCGAGCGAGCCAGGGCGTCCAGAAATCTGGCTGATGACGTGCTCGGTAGCCGCCATACCCCAGCCAGTGCAGTTGCATACCCATGCGCTGCAGATCATCGGCGGTCGGCGTTTGTTGCGCTTCACCCCGCAACAGACCGACGCTGGCGAAGCCAAAACGTTGGCCCGCTGCGGCCAGGGCATGCAGATGATTGGAGTGCGCACCACCCAGACTGATCAGGCCCTGCGCGCCAATCGCAGCAGCCTGTTCAAGATAGGGCGCGAGCTTGAACCACTTGTTGCCGGACACCAGAGGATCGACCAGATCCAGACGCAGACAGGCGAGCTCGACACCGGCTGCCTCGAGCCAGGGCAACGTCAGCTTTTGCAGAGGCGCCTCAGGGCGCCAGTGGGGAATCTGTATCGGCAAAATCAGCTGACGGTTCGCAGACGGCTACTCGCCTTGTGCCGCGCGCAGCAGTTCGAGTCACCCAGGGTGAACCGACTGGGCGTATCGACACGGTCGATGGGGATGGCGCAACGCTCACCACTCGGCAATCTCGCATCGCAGCTAGGCTGTTGATAGTGCGCCAACCAGTGACGATATTGCTCTTCGGAAACGAAACATTTGCTGGCAGCGTAGGCCATGGGGTTGTCCTGATAGCGGGCAACATCCTGCAGCGCAATGGTCAGGTGCCCGGCGCCGGGGTGGTACACAACGAACACCACACCGAGCTTGGCCAGGCGCTCCAGCACCTGGTCACTGCCCTGGCTGGCGAAGGTATCGCGCTCTCGCTTGAGGCGCTCGACCTCAGCCTGCAGCTGGGCATCCAGCTCGTTGCGATAGGCCAGTTCGACGTCACGTACGGCGACCTGCTCCTTGTACTCAGCTACCGCCGCAGCGACCTTGGCGCGCATTTCGCCATCGAGCTGCGCACGCAGGATGTCGCCCTCGGTACGACCATGGCGTTCGAGCGCGCGCAGTTGCTGCATCATTTCCTCGCGGCTGCTCTGGAAGCTTTCTGCCTGGGTGGCCAGCTGCGCTTTGAGATTGGCATTGAGTTCTTCCTGTTGGCGCAGGGCCTGGTGCAGCCCATGCAACTGAGCCTGCAGGTTCTTGCTCTGCTCCTCACCGGCCAGCTTGAGCTTGGCCAGCTCGTCCTCATGTTGCTGGGTCAGGCTGGTGATACGCAGGCGCTGCTGCTGAATCAGTTGCGCGGTCTTGGCGCGGTGCTCCTGATCCATTTTCTGCGCCAACTGGTCGGCCACTTCCTTGGCTGGATCAGGTGCATACCATTTGTCTTCAGAAGCCACCTGCAAGCGCTCGGCGACCACCGCCTGAGCACTGTCGTCCTCGACCAGCAACCCAAGCTGGTTGCGCTTGGCGGCATCGCGCAGCAGTACCAGATCATTCTGCCCCGGCGCCAGACTGGGGTCCCACAGATGCATCTGGTGCCAGGAGACCGGGCACTGGCTGCGACAGGCCAAGCGTATCGGCCCCGCACCGAGATCAGGGCCACGACCGGCACGTTCGGCCAGGTGCTGCAGCGGAATGTTCCAGCCCTTGTCGGGGCGGCCATCCTCGTCGAAGTCCAGAAAGAAGAACACCGCCGCCCTGACCAGCAGGCGCGGGTTGATCACCACGAACACCGCGCGCATCTGCTCGTCGGCGAATTCGGGCATGTTCACCACGCCGTCGAGCAAAGCTTCGAACTCAGGGAACATCATCTGTTTGCAGATACCGCGTTCACTGAAGAACATCACGGCTTCCACCATCTGCGGCTTGTTCTGCATGCTCATTGAGGGCCCTCTGGACCAACCGGGGAAATATGCGCGCACGTAGTCGCGTGCCGGTGCAGTGAATGCGCTGGCACGGAATATCGTCCCTGACAGGTCAGGCAAGTCTAGGGGAAAACCGAACCAGAGCAATGTGACTGGGTTGGCACTCAGTCTGCGAGCCAGGCCGGAAAGATCATCGCAGAGGCAAAAATGTGACAAGAGCGGAAAGTAATCCCCCGTCGCCAGCAAGGCCTCCGCCAAGAAACGCTCGGCCGGTTCACCGAGCCAAGCCACCTTCTGATCGGCGGATTCTTGCTATCCACTGAAGATATATAAGCGAACTTCCGCCTACAAAAGCCAAAAGCGATTCACCCGCCCGCTCTAGAACAGTAGTCGGACAACCTGGCACGTCATCTGCTCAGCTCGAGTGAGCCCGCGTACCAATCGCGCGGCCGGACTGATAAAAAAGACAAGAGGTCAGCCATGCTCTGCCAACGTTTCCCTGCCAACGCCCCCTGCCCCGCCCAGTTGACGCGCCCCTCGGTCAGCAGAAGAAAACCGCCCGCACAACGCTGACACCTTTCAGCCCAGGAAAATAACAACAACGGAGAACTCCCCATGCGCTTAGCCAAGCGTCTTGGCCTGCTCGCTGCTGCCGCGATTCTGGCCAACAGCCCCAACGCTCATGCCAATCCAACCCCCATCAACATCCTCACCGGCGGCACCAGTGGCGTCTATTATCCACTGGGCATGAGCCTGTCCGAGCTTTACAGCGAGAACATCCCAGACTCCACCACCAGCGTGCGCGCCACCAAGGCCTCGGTGGAGAACCTCAACCTGCTGCAGATCGCCCGCGGACAGCTGGCCTTCGCCCTCGGCGACTCGGTGGCCGATGCCTGGAAAGGCGACGAAGAAGCGGGTTTCAGAGCACCGCGTGACCGCCTGCGCGCCATAGCCGGGATCTACCCGAACTACATCCAGATCGTCGCCAGCCAGGCATCGGGGATCACCAGCCTGGAAGATCTGCGCGGCAAACGTATTTCCGTCGGGGCGCCGCGCTCGGGCACCGAGCTCAACGCCAGGGCCATTTTCAAAGCCGCCGGCCTGAGCTACAGCGACATGGGCCACATCGAGTTCAAGCCCTATGCCGAATCGGTCGAACTGATCGAGAAAGGCCAACTGGACGCGACCCTGCAGTCGGCCGGCCTGGGCATGGCGGCGATTCGCGACCTGGCCGAGCGCGTGCCAATCACCTTCGTCACCATTCCGCAGCAGGTGGTATCCCGCATCGGCAGCAGTGCCTATCAGTCGGGCACCATTCCTGCTGGCACCTACAAAGGCCAGACCCGCGACGTGACGACGGCAACCATCACCAACGTTCTGGTCAGCCAAACCAGTGTTTCCGACGCCGTGGCCTATCAGATGACCAAGTTGCTCTTCGAGAACCTCGACCGCCTGGCCGAAGCGCACCCGGCCGCCAAGGGCATCAAGCTGGAACAGGCGACCAATGGTCTGCCGATTCCACTGCATCCCGGCGCCGAGCGCTTCTACCGAGAAGTGGGCGTTCTCAAATAGCGCGCACCTCAGCCCTTGGTGGCGGCCAGAAAAGGCGCCAGGCGCTGCGCCATCTCGGCGCCGAGCGCCTGCAGGCCACTCATGGGGCGCACCATCACCTCGAACTCGACGATTCGCCCCGAGTCGTCGAAACGAATCATGTCGATGCCCTTCAGCTCGCGCCCGCCGACCCGCGCAGAGAACTCCAGCACGACATTGAGGCCGTCGGCCGTGGCCAGCTCGCGGTGATAGGCGAAGTCCTCGAACACCTTGAGCACGGTATTGAGGATCAGGTTGACCACCTGCGCGCCCGGATACGGAGTGTGCGCCATGGGTGAGCGAAACACCGCCTGCGGGTGCAGCAACTCGGGCAACGCACTCAAGTCCTTGGCGGCGACGAACTGATGCCAGCGCTCCAGACTGGCCGCGGCGGCAGGATGCAGTTGGGTATTGAGAGACATCGGCTTCTCCTTGTTGTTGTCAGGCCAGATAGCCAACGCCCCACACTAGGCGGGGCGCTGGTTCGATCAGAGTTCGGCCGCCAGGCGCGACCCTTGGTTGATCGCCCGCTTGGCATCGAGCTCGGCGGCCACATCCGCGCCACCAACCAGGTGCACGCGCTGACCGGCGCTCTCCAGACCGTCCTGTAGTTCACGCAGCGGGTCCTGGCCGGCGCAGACGATCACGGTATCGACCGGCAGCACCTGCTCCTCGCCACCGGCGATGCGGATATGCAGGCCGGCATCGTCGACCTGCACATACTCGACGCTGTTGAGCATCTGCACGTTCTTGCTCTTCAGGCCGGTGCGGTGAATCCAGCCGGTGGTCTTGCCCAGGCCGTCGCCGACCTTGGATTTCTTGCGTTGCAACAGGAACACCTGACGCGCTGCCGGGTGCGGATGCGCTGCGACGCCCGCCACACCACCACGGGCCTCAAGCGCGGTATCGATGCCCCACTCCTTCCAGAACTCATCACGGTCGAGGCTGGTGGCCTTGCCCTGATGGGTGATGAATTCGGACACGTCGAAGCCGATGCCGCCAGCACCGATCACCGCGACCTTCTGCCCGACCGGCTTGCGCTCGAGAATCGCATCCAGGTAGCTGATCACCTTGGCATGGCCGATACCCGGAATCTCCGGGGTACGCGGGGCGATACCGGTAGCCAGAATGATCTCGTCGAAGCCGCCCTTGAGCAGATCGTCCACCGACACGCGGGTGTTCAGGCGCACGTCGACGCCGGTGGTTTCCAGCTTGCGCTTGAAGTAGCGCAGGGTCTCGAAGAACTCTTCCTTGCCCGGCACGCGTTTGGCCACGTTGAACTGGCCGCCGATCTCACTGGCCGAATCGAACAAGGTCACGCTGTGGCCGCGCTCGGCGGCGACGGTGGACGCGGCCAGCCCGGCAGGGCCGGCACCGACCACGGCGATTTTCTTCACCGTGGTGGTGGGGATGTAATTGAGTTCGGTCTCGTGGCAGGCACGCGGGTTGACCAGGCAACTGGTCAGCTTGCCGCCGAAGGTGTGGTCCAGGCAGGCCTGGTTGCAGCCGATGCAGGTGTTGATCTCGTCGGCGCGGCCTTCGGCGGCTTTGTTGACGAAGTCCGGGTCGGCGAGGAACGGACGCGCCATCGACACCATGTCGGCATCGCCCTCGGCCAGCACCTGCTCGGCAACTTCCGGGGTGTTGATGCGGTTGGTGGTGATCAGCGGGATCGACACTTCGCCCTTGAGCTTGGCGGTGACCTTGGTGAAGGCCGCGCGCGGCACCTTGGTGGCAATGGTCGGGATACGCGCTTCGTGCCAGCCGATACCGGTGTTGATGATCGTCGCGCCGGCCTGCTCGATGGCCTTGGCCAGCAGCACGATCTCGTCCCAGGTGCTGCCGCCCTCGACCAGATCGAGCATCGACAGGCGATAGATGATGATGAAGTTCGGCCCCACCGCCTCGCGCACGCGACGGACGATTTCCACCGGCAGGCGCATGCGATTCTCGTAGCTGCCGCCCCAGCGGTCGGTACGGTGGTTGGTGTGGGCAACCAGGAACTGGTTGATGAAGTAGCCTTCCGAGCCCATCACCTCGACACCGTCGTAGCCGGCCTGCTGGGCCAGCGCCGCGCAATTGACGAAGTCGGCGATCTGCTTCTCGATGCCTTCCTCATCCAGTTCACGCGGCTTGAACGGGTTGATCGGCGCCTGGATGGCGCTCGGCGCCACGGACTTGGGGCTGTAGGCATAACGCCCGGCATGCAGGATCTGCATGCAGATCTTGCCGCCCGCCTCGTGCACGGCCTGGGTGACGACCTTGTGCTTCTCGGCCTCTTCCACCGTGCTCAACTTGGCCGCGCCGGAATACACGCCGCCCTCTTCGTTCGGGCCAATGCCGCCGGTGACCATCAGGCCGACGCCGCCACGAGCGCGCTCGGAGAAATAAGCGGCCATGCGCTCGAAGCCACCCGGCTTCTCTTCCAGGCCAGTGTGCATGGAGCCCATCAGTGTACGGTTGCTCAGCGTGGTGAAGCCGAGATCGAGCGGGGCCAGCAGGTGCGGGTAACGAGCAGTCATGGAATTCTCCACATCGCGGTGCAGTTCACGGATTGCCGCGGTCTCATGGTCACGCGGTCGGTTATGGAGCCAGACGATAAAGAGGCTGCCAACCATGCTCAATGATCAAAACTAACAAGATAATGATCAAAACTAGCAATAGATATTGGCAGCGCGGCTCTACCGACCTAACCTGCACCGCAATCAAACCGAAAAAACCAAATGCGCCTACTGATCACCCTTCTACTCGCGCTCGCACTGCTGACCGCTCTTGGCAGCTACGCCTACTGGATCGAGCAGCGCCCCAGCAGCCACTATCTTTCCGATCTGCGCAGCCAGGTCGCGCTCGATATCGGCGAACCCGGCCCGCGCGGTAACTTGCTGGGCATCCAGCCGGAACTGTTCGCGGCGGACTACCAGAGCCTCGCTCGCCTGCGCCTGAAACTGGCCGCCTACCTCGATCACGCCCGCGACCAGGGCATGCTCAACGAGCGCACCGTCGTCGTGCTGCCTGAACATATCGGTACCTGGCTGCTGGCCGTTGGCGAGAAGGAAGAGCTCTACCGCGCCGCCGAGCGCAGGCAGGCCATGCACTGGCTGGCCGCCAGCAACCCGCTGGACTTTCTTGCTGCATTGTTGAGCGCGGGCAGTGACGCACGCCTGGACGATGCCATGCTGCGGACCAAAGCCAAGACCATGGCGCGTGATTACCAGGCGTTGTTCGGCGACCTGGCGCTCGACTACCAGATCACCTTGGTGGCGGGCTCCATCGTGCTACCCGAGCCCCGCGTGGAGCGAGGTCGACTCGAAATCGGCCGCGGCCCGCTGTACAACGCCAGCCTGGTCTTCGATCGGGCTGGAAACCCTTTGGGCCAGCCACAACGCTACGCCTTCAGTGCAGGCGCACTTACCACCGAAGCAGCCGATGCCGTGCAGGTACTGGATACTCCGGCAGGTCGTCTCGGCGTGCTACTTGGCGGAGAGATGCACCAGTTGCGCCAGGCACGCACGGGTAACGGTGAAACCATCGAGCTTCTGGCAATACCCAGCGACCTGGACAGCCAGACAGACGACGCCCTCCTCAATCAGCACCTGCAGAACCACGGCGTTCGTGCCGGGCTGAAAGTTCACCTGCGCGGCAGATTGTGGGAGCGCAACGGCCAGCCCCAGGCGCTCGCATTCGATGCCGGTCACAGCGAACACGGCGCCAGCGAGCACGGCGCGCAACTGATCAATCTATGGCTATGAAAGCATCACGCGTTCGCCTCGGCGATCTATCCGTCGGCTTCACCCAGGCACTGGCCGACGCGGTGCGCGAGCAAGGCCAGCGCCCCGAGCCCCTGCTGGAACAGTTCGGCCTGGATACTGCACGCCTGAGTGCCCCGCGCGAGCGCCTGTCGATCCCGCGCTTCATGCGCCTTGGCCATAGCGCCATCGCCCTGTGCGACAACCCAGCCATGGGCCTGGACATGGGCCGCCACAGCCGCCTGAGCCAAGTTGGCCTGGCCGGCATCTGCGCCGCGCAGGCGCCTGATCTGCGCGAAGCGGCACGCACCCTGACCCGCTTCGAACCGCTTTATGCCGCCAATTATCGCGGCCGTTCGGGCTTCAGTGAGGATGCCCGTGGTGCCTGGCTGCATTTCTATTCCATCAGCCCCTACAACGCCTACAACCGCTTTGTGGTGGATTCGGTGCTGGCCGGCTGGCAGACCAACCTCGGCCAGGTGGTCGACCGCCGCATCATCGCGGACAAAGTGGAAATCGAATTTCCGGCGCCGGACTACAGCGCGCGTTACGAGCCCCTGTTCGGCTGCCCCGTGGAGTTCGCCAGCGGCGCCAATCGTCTGCGTCTGAGCAGCGAAACTCTGGCCCTGCGTAATCCGCAGCATTGCCCTGGCACCTGGCGGCATCTGCTGGAATTGTGCGAACGCGAACTGGAGCAGCTGACCCGCACACGAAGCCTGCGCGAGCGAGTCATCCAGCTACTGGGGCCCTTGCTGCACGGCCACGAGCCGGACCTGGAGGAAGTCGCACGCAGCCTGCACCTGCCGAGCTGGACGCTACGACGCAAGCTGGCCGAGGAAGGCACGCAGTTTCGCACCATTCTCAACGACACCCGCCGCGACCTGGCCACGGCTTATATACGCGACACCGAACTGGCCTTTGGCGAGATAGCCTATCTGCTCGGTTTCGCCTCGGCCGAAGCTTTCCAGCGCGCCTTCAAACGCTGGCTCGGGCAAACACCGGGCGACTACCGGCGCGCACAGCGTCGAGCCGCTGGCGAAGCTCAGAGTTCGGTGGCGTCGTCCTCGACGTCGGGCATGTCCTGATCGAGGGTGTCACGTTCGAGCAGCTCCTCCTGATAGTCATCCATCGGGCGTTCTCCTGGGGCATTTCATCTTTCGTCAGCAAGCTACGTTGTCAGTGTGAAGACAAGATGACGAAAAGCCGCAGGGCGATTTCCCTGGATGACAGGCAATAAAAAACCCGTTGATCTTGCGATCAACGGGTTTCGTATATGGCGCAGCGGACGGGACTCGAACCCGCGACCCCCGGCGTGACAGGCCGGTATTCTAACCGACTGAACTACCGCTGCGTGTCGGTTGGACTTTCGTCCAGAAACTCTTGAATCTCTACTGCATCTGATGGCGCCCTTGCGTGACTTGCCATCTCAAACCGACGATATGTCGATCTGGGAAATAATGGCGCAGCGGACGGGACTCGAACCCGCGACCCCCGGCGTGACAGGCCGGTATTCTAACCGACTGAACTACCGCTGCGCGTCGGTGGACTTTCGTCCTTCTCACTGAGGCTATGGTGGGTGATGACGGGATCGAACCGCCGACCCTCTGCTTGTAAGGCAGATGCTCTCCCGGCTGAGCTAATCACCCATGTGCCTTAGCGAGGCGCGCACTTTATGCAGGCAGCGATGCTAAGTCAACACCCTGCTTGAATTTTTTCTGAAAAAGGCAGGCTCACCATCGCGCCTCATTCCATCTCCCCACAGAGTTCTGCGGCACGCAGCAACGCTGCGGTCAGGCTGTGGCGCTCCCAGTCGGCCAAGGCGGCAAACCGCTGATTGAATTCCGGCGGCATCAGCGAAGGTGCCTGCTGGATCAGCTCGCGCCCGGCAGCGCTGATCAGCAGCCATTGGCGCCGGCGATCCTGATCGTCGCGTTGACGCTGTAACAGACCATGCTCCTCAAGACGATCGAGCAGACCAGAAAGCGTCGCTGCGGTGAGGCTGACGCGGCTGCTGAGCACGCTGGCAGTCATTCGTGTCTCGCTGGCCAGTACCTGCAGCACCATCAACTGCATGGGCGTCAGCCCGCCAAAACGAGCGAGGCGCTTGGCGTGCACCTCCCCTGCCTGCTGCAGGCGCCGCAGAGCCTGGAACAGCGGCATCTCGAAGGCCATGACAGATGACAAATCTATTTCACCAGGAACTTTTTTATCACTCATAAGCACCAATACACATTAACCAAAACTTTGACATGAAAGCATTTTCTTGTTTTGGTGTAAAAGGTTCGGGCTATCCGAACCACCATCCCCAACGGCAATACCGGTAAGGAACTATGTGCGGAATAGCTGGAGAACTACGTTTTGATCGACGCCCCGCGGACCTGGCGGCAGTCGAGCGCATCACCCACCACCTGGCCCCTCGCGGCCCCGACGCCCATGGCTTTCACAGTCAGGGCCCCATCGCTCTGGGCCATCGCCGCCTGAAGATCATGGATCTGGCGGAAGCCTCAGGCCAGCCGATGATCGACAGCGATCTCGGCCTGTCCATGGTGTTCAACGGCGCCATTTACAACTACCCCGAGCTGCGTGCCGAACTGGAGACGCTGGGTTATCGCTTCTTCTCCGGCGGTGACACCGAAGTGCTGCTCAAGGGCTATCACGCCTGGGGTGAAGCACTGCTGCCCAAGCTCAACGGCATGTTCGCGTTCGCCGTCTGGGAGCGTGACAAACAAAGCCTGTTCATCGCCCGCGACCGTCTCGGCGTCAAACCACTGTACCTGTCGCGCACTGGTGAGCGCCTGCGCTTCGCCTCGTCGCTGCCAGCGCTGCTGAAGGGTGGCGATATCGCCAAGACGCTGGACGCCGTCGCCCTCAACCACTATTTGAACTTCCATGCCGTGGTGCCCGCTCCGCGCACCATCCTGGCTGGCGTTGAAAAGCTGCCGCCAGCCACCTGGATGCGCATCGATGCCGACGGCAAGGTCGAGCAGAAAACCTGGTGGGCACTGCAGTTTGGCCCGCAAGGCGAGGAAGTGGGCTACGGCTTTGAAGAGTGGCGCGACCGCACGCTGCAGACCATGCGCGAAGCGGTAGAGATTCGTCAGCGCGCTGCGGTGGACGTAGGCGTACTGCTCTCTGGCGGTGTCGATTCGAGCATGCTGGTTGGCCTGCTGCGTGAAGCTGGCGTGGAAAACCTGCTGACCTTTTCCATCGGTTTCCAGGATGCCGGCGGCGAACGTGGCGACGAATTCCAGTATTCGGATCTGATCGCCCAGCATTTCGGCACCCGCCACCACCAACTGCGCATCGGCGAGCACGAGATTCTCGAGCAACTGCCGCAGGCCTTCCGCGCCATGAGCGAGCCGATGGTCAGCCACGACTGCATCGCCTTCTACCTGCTCTCTCGCGAAGTCGCCAAGCACTGCAAGGTGGTGCAGAGCGGCCAGGGCGCTGACGAACTGTTCGCCGGTTACCACTGGTACCCGCAGGTCGATGGCGCCGAGGATGCCTTCGCCGCCTATCGCGCGGCCTTCTTCGACCGTGAGCATGACGAGTACGCCGCTTGCGTACAGCCGGCCTGGCTGACCGGCGACATGGCTGGTGAGTTCGTTCGCGAGCACTTCGCCATGCCCGGTGCCGATGCAGCAGTGGACAAGGCCCTGCGCCTGGACAGCACGGTGATGCTGGTCGACGACCCGGTCAAACGCGTGGACAACATGACCATGGCCTGGGGCCTGGAAGCGCGCACGCCGTTCCTCGACTACCGCGTGGCCGAACTGTCGGCGCGCATTCCCGCGCAGTTCAAACTGCCAGAAGGCGGCAAGTACGTGCTCAAGGAAGCCGCGCGCAAGGTCATCCCCAGCGCGGTGATCGACCGACCCAAAGGCTATTTCCCGGTGCCGGGGCTCAAGCACCTGGAAGGCGCCACCCTCGGCTGGGTGCGCGACCTGCTGCTCGACCCCAGCCAGGATCGCGGCCTGTTCAACCCGACCATGCTCGATCAGTTGCTGACCAACCCGCAGAGCCAGCTCACGCCGCTGCGTGGGTCCAAGCTGTGGCAACTGGCGGCGCTCAATCTGTGGCTGAGCGAACAGGGCCTGTAACTCACATGGAGCGGCCCTCGGGCCGCTCCTGCAGGATCAATAGTCATAGCCCGTTAAAGCCGGGATGTGTCGCGAATCAATGACGATCCGGCTCAGACCGGACGTAATGAACACGGACAGGGATTATTCCATGCGCTCCACTGCCTTCAACCAACGCTTGCTGCGCGGTCAGACACCTTCCTACGAGCGCCTGCAGGCACGTCTGGCCGAGGATCACACCAGCCAGCCCAGCCAGCCACAAGCCATTCATTGCGGCTGGGGACGTTTGCTGATCGGTCATACCTATCCCGACGCCACCGCGCTGGCCGAATCCCTGCTGGACGAACAGCCTGGCGAACGTGACATCGCCCTGTACGTGGCCGCCCCGCACCAGGTACTGGCGCATGCGCCGCAGCAACTGTTCCTCGACCCCTCCGACACGCTGCGCCTGTGGTTCACCGACTACCGCCCGGCGCGCCGCAGCTTCCGTGGTTTCCGTATTCGCCGGGCGCAGAACGACGCCGACTGGCAGGCGATCAACTGCCTGTACCAGACCCGCGGCATGCTGCCGATCGACCCGGACAAACTCACACCCTACAACGAAGGCGGCCCGACCTACTGGCTAGCCGAGGACGAAGACAGCGGTGCGGTGATCGGCAGCGTCATGGGCCTCAACCACCAGCGCGCCTTCCGTGACCCGGAGAACGGCAGCAGCCTCTGGTGCCTGGCGGTCGATCCGCAATGCAGCCGTCCGGGTGTCGGCGAGGTACTGGTACGCCACCTGATCGAACACGGCATGAGCCGCGGCCTGAGCTACCTCGACCTGTCGGTGCTGCACGACAACAAGCAGGCCAAGAAGCTTTACGCCAAGCTCGGCTTTCGCGAGTTGCAGATTTTCAGCCTCAAGCGCAAGAACGGTATCAACCAACCGCTGTTCCTCGGTCCTGGCCCGCAGGCCGAGCTCAATCCCTACGCACGCATCATCGTCGACGAAGCGCTGCGCCGCGGTATCGAAGTTCAGGTGGATGATGCCGAAGCCGGGCTGTTCACCCTCAGCCACGGCGGCCGCCGTATCCGCTGTCGCGAATCGCTGTGCGATCTGACCAGCGCGGTGAGCATGACCCTGTGCCAGGACAAGCGCCTGACTCACCGCGCCCTGTCGCGCGCCGACCTCAGCGTGCCGGCCCAGCGCCTGGCCGCCAGCGCCGAGGACAACGCCGCCTTTCTCGCCGAGCATGGCGCGGTGGTGGTCAAGCCAGTCGATGGCGAACAAGGCCAGGGCGTAGCGGTCGATCTGCGCACGCCAGGCGAGGTGCAGGAAGCCATCGAGCGTGCCCGCGTGTTCGACCAGCGCGTGCTGTTGGAGAGCTACCACGAAGGTCATGACCTGCGTGTACTGGTGATCGGCTACGAAGTCGTGGCCGCCGCCATCCGCCGCCCGGCCGAAATCATCGGCGATGGTCGCCACAGCATCGGCAAGCTGATCGACGCCCAGAGCCGTCGACGCCAGGCTGCCACCGGTGGCGAAAGCCGTATCCCCAAGGATGCCGAAACCCTGCGTACCCTGCATGGTGCCGGCCTCGACTATGACAGCGTGTTGCCAGCCGGCGAACGCCTGGCGGTGCGTAAGACTGCCAACCTGCACACCGGTGGCACCCTGGAGGACGTCACCACAATCCTTCATCCAACATTGCGCGATGCAGCGATCAAAGCCGCGCGCGCCCTGGAGATTCCAGTGGTCGGCCTCGACCTGCTGGTGCCCGCGGCCGATCAGCCAGAGTACGTATTCATCGAAGCCAACGAGCGTGCTGGCCTGGCCAACCACGAGCCGCAGCCAACCGCCGAACGCTTCGTCGATCTGCTCTTCCCGCTCAGCCAGGCACCGAGCTGAGCCTTCTCCCCCGGCCCTCTCCCGCACAGGGAGAGGGGAAACTCGAACGCCGAGGAGCTTGCATGCAACAACTACCCGAACCCGATCTCGACTACATGCAGAAGGTGCTGCTGGAGATGCTTGCCATCCCCAGCCCCACTGGTTTCACCGACACCATCGTGCGCTATGTCGCCGAGCGCCTCGAAGAGCTTGAAATCCCCTTCGAGCTGACCCGCCGCGGCACCATCCGCGCCACCTTGCGCGGGCGCCAGAGCGAGTACGAGCGTTTCGATCGCGCGGTGTCCGTACACCTGGACACCATTGGTGCCATCGTCCGCGAGATCAAGGACAACGGCCGCCTCAGCCTGGCCCCGGTAGGCTGCTGGTCGAGCCGTTTCGCCGAGGGCAGCCGCGTCAGCCTGTTCACCGACAACGGTGTGATACGCGGTAGCGTGCTGCCGCTGATGGCCTCCGGGCATGCCTTCAACACCGCCGTCGACACCATGCCGGTAAGCTGGGATCACGTCGAACTGCGCCTGGACGCTTACTGCGCTACTCGCGCCGATTGCGACTCGCTGGGCGTCAGTGTCGGCGACTTCGTCGCCTTCGACCCGCTGCCGGAGTTTTCCGAGAGCGGCCATATCAGTGCCCGCCACCTCGACGACAAGGCGGGCGTCGCGGCGCTACTGGCGTCACTCAAGGCGATTCGCGACCACGGCCTGCAACCGATGATCGACTGCCACCCGCTGTTCACCATCACCGAAGAGGTCGGCTCCGGCGCCGCCGCGGCACTGCCCTGGGATGTCAGCGAGTTCGTCGGCATCGACATCGCTCCGGTCGCGCCAGGCCAGCAATCCAGCGAGCACGCCGTCAGCGTGGCCATGCAGGACTCCGGCGGCCCCTATGACTATCACTTGTCACGCCAGTTGCTGCGCCTGGCCGCCGAACAGGAAGTGCCGGTACGCCGCGACCTGTTCCGCTATTACCACAGCGACGCACAATCGGCAGTCACCGCCGGCCATGACATTCGCACGGCGCTGCTGGCCTTCGGCTGCGATGCGACTCATGGCTATGAACGCACCCATATCGACAGCCTCAAGGCTCTCAGCCGCCTGCTCACCGCCTACATGATGAGCCCACCGGTATTCGCCAGCGATGCGCAACCGGCACAGGGTTCGCTGGAGCGTTTCAGCCATCAACTGGAGCACGACGCGCAGATGGAAAGCGATACCCGTGTACCGCCGGTGGACAGCCTGGTGGGCCAACATGATCGGGATGCTTGAAGGCTTGAGCGCATAAAGGCAAAGTGACACGAAAGGACGACAGGGGAGCATCAGCTCCCCTTTTTCTGGCCTGCAGTCAGTGGCCAACCTTCGGGCCGTCGCTAAGCGACGTTGAACATGACACCCCGGCCATATTCCATGGCCTTCTGAGGTTCACGGATGCCTCGCGTCTTTCTGGCCTTGCTGCTGTTCTGGCTCGCCTGCCCGAGTTGGGCACTTGCGCCTGCGTCGCTCGATAGCGACGACCTGCGCCTGTCTCTGGGCCCCTACACCGGTTACTACGAGGACGTGAACGGCGCCCTCAGCGTCGAGCAGGTGCAGGCGCTGGATGATGACGCCTTCAAGGTTCTTGGTGGCGAGCATGCCAACCTCGGCAAGAACACCTCGGTGTGGTGGTTCAAGGTTCGCCTGGTCAATGCGCTGAACCATCAACTGGGCGGCTATCTCGAAGTCAACTATCCGCTGCTCGATCATCTACAGGTTCACCTGATCAACCCGGAAGGCAAACGCCTGGAACAGGAAAGCGGCGACAACTTCGCTTTCTCCCAGCGACCGGTGCAGGTACGCAACTTCTGGTTTCCCATGCAGCTGGAGCCCGGTGTCAGCACCTTGCTGATCCGCGTCGAAACCACCAGCACGGTGTTCGTGCCGCTATTCTTCGCCACCTACGGTGCCAGCGCCGCAGCGCAGGAAAACCTTATGGGCTTCAACGGCGCGTTCTACGGCGTGCTGTTCGCCATGTTCTGCTACAACCTGTTCCTCTACCTGTCGCTGCGCGAATCGGCCTACCTCTGGTACCTGGCCTACAACCTCAACGTCGGCCTGCTGGCGGCCTGCTTCGACGGCATGCTGTTCAAGCTACTGCCCGAGCATGTGGCCTTCCAGTCGGTCAGCATCTATATCCTGATGTACGTACACTGCCTCACGGCGATCCAGTTCAGCCGCCACTTCCTGCATGCACGTCAATACTTCCCACGTCTGGACACCGGCCTGCGCCTGCTGATGCTGATCTGCGTCGGCTGCCTGCTGTCGGTACCGCTGATCGGTTTCGCCGCCTGGAACATCCTGGCCAGCGTCACCGTGTCCCTGGTTTCGCTGATCCTGCTGCTGACCGGCCTCTACGTATGGCGTCGCGGCGTGCGCTACGGCTCCTACTACACCTTGGCCTGGGCCATCCTGCTGTTCGCTTTCATCCAGGCCACCACCGGCTCGCTGGGCCTGGAAGTATTCGGCGTGTTCGGCGCCACGGCAGTGAAGATCGGCGTAACCATCGAGCTGATCACCCTGTCCATCGGCCTTGCCGACCGCATCAACCTGCTCAAGGAAGAAGGCTTCAAGTCGCGGCGTGCGGCCGAACAAGCGGCGTTCGAGAGCCAGGCCAAGAGCCGCTTCCTGGCCAAGATGAGCCATGAAATCCGCACCCCGCTCAACGGCGTACTGGGCATGCTGCAACTGCTGCGCGAAACCCCGCTGGATCGTAGCCAGCGCTTCTATGTCGACACCATTTCCAGCTCCGGCAGCTCGTTGATGGCAGTGATCAACGACATCCTCGACTACGCCCGCATCGAGTCCGGCAAGCTCAGCCTGGAGCAGATCGAGTTCGATCTGGAAGACATGATTTCCGAAACGCTCAGCCTGTTTACCGGCCAGGCGCTGGATAAACGCCTGCGCCTCTACGTCAGCCTGGAAAACGGTGTGCCACGACGTATTCAGGGTGACCCGACGCGACTTAAACAGATCCTGATGAACCTGCTCAGCAATGCCCTGAAATTCACTGCCGAAGGCCATGTGGCGGTCAGCGTCAGCCGCCGTAGCAACAGCCATGGCAAGCCGCATCTGGTATTCGCCGTAAGCGACAGTGGCATCGGCATCAGCGAGCAGGCCCTGGCGCAACTGTTCGAATCGTTCGCCCAGGGCGACTCCAGCACGACCCGTCGGTATGGCGGCAGCGGCCTGGGCCTGGCCATCAGCAAAGAACTGGTGGAGATGATGGGCGGTAGAATCGAGGTGCAAAGCACTCTGGGCCAGGGAACTCGCTTCGCCTTCGACATATCACTGCTGGCCGAACAGGAAGCGCCCGACGAGCTCAGCCGCCTGCTGGCCGGGCGCACCGCCCTGCTCGCCTCCCTCGATGGTCTTGGCCTGGATGCCATGAGCCGCTTGCTCGGACGCTGGGGTATGCGTACCGAGCGCTGCCAGACACCGGAGCGACTGCAGGACTACCTGGAGGATTTCGCGGCGCCGCCGCTGCTGGTGCTGATGGCGCCCTGGCCTGGCGGCGTCAACCACTGGCTCGATTCACTCAGGCCCCAGCTGCAGCCGCAGCAGCGCGTGCTGCTGGTCTGCCCACCCGAGGCCTGCCAGCAACTGCCGACGAGCCATGGCCTGCGTCTGCAACACCTGGCCCAGCCAGTGGCGATCAACGCGCTACGACAGGCCTTGAACGGGCTGTATGAAGAACCCAGAGCACAGGTACATCAGTTGGTCAGAGAAATACGCAGCGACAACAGCGAAGCCCCCTGCATCCTGGTGGCCGAAGACAACCCGGTGAACCAGTTGGTGGTTCAGGGTTTTCTGAAGAAGCGCGGCTACAGCGTGCGCCTGGTCACCGACGGCCAGGCCGCAGTGGACGAATACGGCCGCGACCCGGCCGCCGTGCATTTGATCCTGATGGATTGCGAGATGCCGGTGATGGACGGTTTCGAAGCCACACGGCAGATCCGCCGCCTGGAACGTGACCGGCAACTCGCCGCCGTGCCGATCATCGCGCTGACCGCGCATATCCTCGAAGAGCACCGCCAGCACGGTCTGGACGCCGGCATGGACGATTTTCTCGGCAAACCGCTGGATAGCGGGCTGCTCTACAGCACGTTGGAGCGTCACCTCAAACGGCCCGGCAACCTCCACTGACGGATCTCGCAGTACAGCGGCTCTGGCTCTATCATGGGCGCCAACCACTGGAGCCGTTGACTGTGTTGATCCCCGCTGACCTGCTGCAAGCCGACACCCTCACCGCCCTGATCGAAGACTTCGTCACCCGTGACGGTACCGACAACGGTGACGAAACCCCACTGGAAACCCGCGTGCAGCGCGTGCGCCGCGCCTTGGACAAGGGCGAGGCGGTGATCGTCTTCGATCCAGACAGCCAGCAATGCCAGTTGGCGATGAAGCGTGACGTGCCCAAGGAGTGGCTGGAGGCTCTGCAGAAATCCCTCAGTGATTGACCGTATGCGCCAGCATCACCGATAGCTGGCAGAGCGGTCGGCCGCTTTCGGCCTGCCACTGGTTGAAGGCCGCCTGCACGGCGGCCAGGTCTTTCAAACTGGTCGGGGCCTTGTCGATCACCTTCTGCGCCTTGAGCGCGGCGACCATGTCATCGGTGGGGATGAAGGTATCCTTGCCCACCATACGCAGAAAACGCGGTGCCGACAGGCCGCCGAGCTGGCTGCCATGCTTGGCCAGGTATTTCCACAGGCCGACAATATCGCTGACCGGCCAATCGGCAATCAGAGCACCGAAACTTCCCTTCTCGCGGCGTACGTCGAGAATGAACTGAGCGTTGCGCGGCACGCTTTTCAGCTTGCCCAGATGGCGGATCAGCCGCGTGTCCTGCATCAGGTTTTCCAGGCGTTCGGCGCCCATCAGCACCACCTTGTCCGGGTCGAAGCCGAAGAACGCTTGCTCGAACGCAGGCCACTTGGCGTCCACCAGGCTGTGCTTGAGGCCGGCGCGGAAGATGCGCAGGCTGATCAGCGACAGGTAGCGGTCATCGCTCAGCGCGCGAAGCTCGGCCTCGCTGCGCGGCTGCGGCAGCATGGCCTCCAGTGCCTTGGCCGAGCCGAAGCGATTGAGGCAGAACTCGTGCAGCCACTTGTAATCACGCATGAATCGAATCCTTCATAAAACGGACGACAGAGCCTGCACGCAGCGCGCTAAACACCGCAAGCCCTGTATTGACCGTAAGGCGGGTGCAACCCGCCAATCTCAGGCTGGGCAGCTGCCCTATCCGTGCAAACGCTCGGCAGCCTGACGCAACGCCGCTTCGGTGCCGCTCCACCCCAGGCAGCCGTCGGTGATCGACACGCCGTAGCGCAGCTCGCCGGACAGCGCCTGGCAACCGTCGAACAGGTGGCTCTCCAGCATTACCCCGCGCAGGCTGGTATCACCGGCCAGGCGCTGGTCGATCACTCTGTCCAGCACCGCCGGCTGACGCAGCGGGTCCTTGCCGCTGTTGGCGTGACTGCAGTCGACCAGGATGCGTGGGGCGATGCCCTGGCGCTGCAGTGCATCGCGCGCGGCAGCGACACTGGCAGCGTCATGGTTCGGCGCGCCATGACCGCCGCGCAGCACCAGATGAGTGTCCGGGTTGCCGGCGGTGTGCAGCAGTGCCGGATGGCCGAGGTCGTCGATGCCGAAGTGCTGGTGCGGGTGCGCCGCCGAGCGCATGGCGTCACAGGCGATGCCGACGCTGCCGTCGGTGCCGTTCTTGAAACCGACCGGCAGATCCAGCCCGCTGACCATCTCGCGGTGCACCTGCGACTCGCTGGTGCGGGCGCCGATGGCCGCCCAGCCGAGCAGATCGTCGAAGTAGCCGGCCGCCATCGGCTGCAGCAACTCGGTAGCCAGCGGCAGGCCACGCGCGAGAATGTCCAGCATCAGTTGCCGCGACTGGCGCAGGCCTTCAGCCATGTCACCGCTGCCATCCAGGTGTGGGTCGTAAAGCAGCCCTTTCCAGCCCACCGTGGTGCGCGGTTTTTCCACATAGGCGCGCATTACCAGCAGCAGTTGGTCATCGACCTGCGGCGCCAGCTCGGCCAGGCGCTCGGCGTATTCGAGGGCGCTGGTACGGTCATGCAGGGAACAGGGGCCAACCACCACCAGCAGGCGCGTATCCGTGCCATCGAGCACGGCGCGGATAGCGTCGCGGTCGGCGGCAATACGTTCGGCGAGTGCGGCGGGCAACGGTAGGCGCTGGCGCAGTACGGCGGGGCTGGGCAGCGGTTGAGCACTGCGGCGGGCGATGGAAGTAACGGTGGATGCGAGTTGAGCGGAGCTGTTCATGATCTGGCGGTTCCTTGGCCGGCGCGGTCGATGCCGCGGCGGCGCTAACTGAGTGTTCGTTGTAAAGGTGTCAGGGCGGTGGTGACGCTGCTAAATCGCCAGTCGTAGCGGTAGTTGCGGTAATAACGGTTCATCTGTGAATCCTCTAAGTGCTGGGCCGTTTTCGGCCGGAAAAAACAAAACCCCCGGTCGGGTTGCCGACCGGGGGTTTTCTGGAAAACGTCTCTGGTGGCGACCCTGGTGTCTCAGGCCGCCTGTGGGGTATCAGGCGCGCCTGTGGCTAAACCAATACCCAAAGAAGTAATACGCCGCTGCCACGAGCAACTGCGCACGCGCCAACGCGGCGCGCGTGGCACCGGTTTGCTGCATGGACAGGTGGTTGAGGCTGACAGACATGGAATTCTCCGAAACAGTGACCGAACCATACTCCAGGTATTTGAGGGGCGGCAAGCCAGGCGGAGAAAAAAGCGGATAAGTAAGCCGTCTATGGCCTAGAACGTAGGATTTACATCCACCGCGGCCCTACGCGGTACTCCTGTAGGAGCGGGCTTGCCCGCGAGCTCGGCGATCTGTGCATAGCAGCGATCCGACTGCGTGACGAAGATTCGTGCGGCAAACTCCTATCTACCGCCACGACACAAAGCTCTGCAAACAAAAGCCGGCAATCGAGAATCGCCAGAACAGGCGATGCAGAGCCTTCCATGGCAGTTGGCGCGGTATCGAATCAGTGGACAAGCCTATGGGAGAGTGATTATCGTCTGAATACTGGCACTTTGAGACCAACCCTATGCACACCCACAAGGATGAACTGGTCATCGAGATCGATGACCAGATTGAATTGCTGATCAAGGAAATCAACGCTTCTCCCAACACCCAGCAGCAGGATGCCTTTATCAACAGCTTTCAGCACATGCTGATCGACCAGTTGATGGGCCCCTTCGGCTTGACCCGCGCAATGTTCGATGACCGCGACGGTGGCGCCATCACGAGCCTGCACAACTTCGAGAAAGGCGTGGTGGCCAACGATGCCGACGCCCAGCGCCACGAAAACTGGCAACGCGCCAATCAGGAAAAATTCGAGCGTGGCGATTACGACGACCGCCTCGACGAACTGCACGACGACATGAAAAGTGCCGACGGCAAGTACTACGACGCCTACAAAGAGCCTGGCAGCGAGATGCCCGAAGGGCCGAGGACCGAAGCCAGGGATCATGTGGTCAGCGCCAGCGAAATCGAGCGTTCCTCCCGCGGACACCTGGCCCAGACCCGCGAGGAACGTGTCGAGACCGCCACCCAAGACGACAACATCGTGCTCACCGCCTTCAATATGAACTCGTCCAAAGGCGAAGATGACCTGATGGTATGGGCGGCCAAACCGAGCACCAAGGACCCGAGCAAGACCAACGCTGAATACTACGAGCTCGACCCAAAAGCCGTGGCGGACACCTACGCCAAAGCCAAGAAAGCAGTGGACGGTGACCAGAAGAAAGCCGTGTTCATCAAGCAGGGCCAGGAATTCCTGGTAGAGGGCGGCAAGGCAGCCGGCAAGCTGGCGCTGCGGCAAATCCTTGGTCTGTTGCTGAAAGACCTGGTGCAGGACCTGGTGCAAGATGTGCGCTACCTGGTCCGAGAAGGCTTCAACGGGGCGGCCTCGCTGCTGGAAATGGTCAAGGCCCGTATCGAGGCGACCCTGCTGCGCATTCGCGAAAAATGGGCCGAGTACCTCAAGGAAGGGGCAAGCGCCGGTATCGCCGGCTTCGTCTCGACGCTGGTGACACTGATCATCAATTCCTTCGTGACCACCGCCAAGAACCTGGTCGTCATCATCCGCGAGGCGGTGCTGTCGATCGTCCGGGCGATCAAGATGATCGTCGCCCCGCCGCCCCATGTGGCGCCGGGCGACATCGCCTTCGAGGTGATGAAAATCCTCTCGGCAGCGCTCACCCTGAGCCTGGGCATAATGCTGGAAGAGGTGATCCAGAAAGCCTTGGAAGCAATTCCACTGCTGCTGCCCTTTGCTGCCACCCTGGCCCCCGTCATCACCGGCATCATCACCGGCACCCTGACGCTGTTCACGGTGCTTGCCTTCGACCGCCTGAAAGACTTCCTCGCCTTCCGCAACAAACAACTGGCCGATATCCACCGGGGCCAGACCATGGGTTTCCTGAAGATCAAGCAGACCGTGCTGATTCTGGACGGCGCCTACCAGCACATCATCATCACTACCGAGACACTGCGTACCCAGTTCGCCCTGGACTGGGAAGAGGTCAAGGAAGCCAAGCAGACGACTCAGCGTCGTCTCGACAATTATCGCCAGTCCGTGAACAGCCTGGACGATCTACTGGAGCAGTTTTAATGAGTGCAAACGAACTCGTTCAAGTCGAGGGCAAGTCACCCGCCGTGGTGGCCTCGGACCTACTGAGCGTCATCAAGGACATCGAACTCAGCATCGAGGACAGCAGCAACCAGGTCAGTCGCATCGAGAAGCGCGGCCTGTTCAAGCGCGCCTTTTCCAGCACCCATGGCGATCTGGTGGAAATTTCCAAGTCGCAGAACAAGATCAACGAAATGATGCTTGGGCTGATACAGGAGATCATCACGCTCAACACTATGAGCTACTCCTTCCTCGCCGCCGTCATTGGCGAACTGGAGCAGCGCGCCAAGACTGGCTGGCTGGACAGCGAGGGGCGTTTCCAGGAACTCTCGGAAACCGGCCAGCAGTTCGCTGACCGCGCCCACGACATTTTCAGCAAGATCCTTGATGGCTCCAAGTCGACCCAGACCAAGATCGAGGTCAATCAGCAGAACATTGAGCAGCTACAGCTGCAGTTCTCGGCAAAAGCGCAAGTGGTGATTCGCGCCCGCGAAGACATCGAAAGCATCAAGTCCACCCTCACCACCAAAGCCGAGCTGATGGCCAAGAGCCGGGAAGACATCGGCCAGATCCAGTCCGTGCTGCAGGCCAAGGCCGAGCGCCTGTCGGGGATCGACAAGCTGCTGGAGGAAAAACGCTCGATCGTCGAACAACAGGATCTGGCGATCAAAGCGCTGGTCGAAGAGCTTCAGGAAAACAACCGCCTGGATATCGAGCGCGAGCGAGCCATGGCCACCCTGCAGCAGGAAGTGCATGGCCTTACGGAACGGCTGAGTGCCCTTGACGCCTCGACCATTACCCAACAAGGCAAGACGAAAATCTTCCTCGGTGTGCTGTCCGGTGCGGTGCTCGCCAACGTCATTGCTACCGTACTGAACGTACTCGGGCTGATCTGATCACCTGCCGACCTTGTAGAGTGGATGTCGCTTTTTACATCCACCATGGCCGTGCGCGGTGCACCTGTAGGAGCGGGCTTGCCCGCGAGCTCGGCGATCTATGTCTAGTCGTGATTTAGCGGTGTACCGAAGAGTTTGCGGCTGAAGCCGCTCCTACAGGATGATCGCAGCACGGCCTACAGACGCCGGCGTTCAAAAGCTCGCGGGCAAGCCCGCTCCTACGCATGTGTTGGTGGGGCAGTAGCCCGCCCCGGACATCGACCCGCTGTTTTAAAGGCTCATCACATCGAGGAAGCGAGGCGTGGCGCTGTCGTCGATCTTCAGGCTCTTGAAGTCGAACAGGTTGCGGTCGGCCAGTTGCGAGGGGTGCACGTTCTGCAACGCGCGGAACATGATCTCAACGCGGCCAGGACTCTTGCGCTCCCACTCCTGCAGCATCTCCTTGACCACCTGGCGCTGCAGGTTTTCCTGCGAGCCACAGAGGTTGCACGGGATAATGGGGAATTCCTTGAGCTGGCTGTAGGCCTCGATATCGGCCTCGGCGCTGTAGGCCAGCGGGCGGATCACCACGTTGCGGCCGTCGTCGGACAACAGCTTGGGCGGCATGGCCTTGAGCGTGCCGCCGTAGAACATGTTGAGGAAGAAGGTTTCCAGGATGTCGTCGCGGTGGTGCCCCAGCGCCATCTTGGTCGCGCCAATCTCGTCGGCGTAGGTGTACAGGGTGCCACGGCGCAGGCGCGAACACAGCGAGCAGGTGGTCTTGCCCTCGGGGATCTTCTCCTTCACCACCGAGTAGGTGTCCTTCTCGATGATGTGATACGGCACCCCTATGGCTTCCAGATAGGCCGGCAGCACATGCTCGGGAAAGCCAGGCTGCTTCTGGTCCATGTTCACCGCGACGATCTCGAACTTGATCGGCGCCACCTTCTGCAGATACAGCAGCACGTCGAGCATGGTGTAGCTGTCCTTGCCGCCGGACAGGCAGACCATCACCTTGTCGCCATCCTCGATCATGTTGAAGTCGGTGATGGCTTCGCCGGCCTGGCGGCGAATGCGCTTCTGCAGTTTGTTCTGGTTGACCGAGAGGGTGCCCATGGTGCGTCGAAATCCGAGGGGTGGGAACGAAAGCGCGACATTTTACGCACAATGACGCCGCGCCCCCACCCCACCGACAACTAAATGCTAGTCTCGGCCGATGAACGACGACCTCGACCCCTCCCAGGACCTCACCGAACAGGTGCTGCAACTGCTGCAGGCTGCCCCGGACGGCATTGCCGAGTACACCCTGATCCAGCAACTGAAAGACCGCCACAGCAGCCATATTCCCAACCTGCCCCTGGCCGACAAGCTGGTGCTGTTTCGCACCCACTTCCTGCTGTTCAACGCCCTTTATCGCCTGCGCGACCAGCTCTGGCAGCGACGCACGCACCTGCTGCAGATCAGCCCGCTGAGCATCCGCCTGCTGCCCTATCAGACAGGCAGTGCGGCGCTCAGCGAGCGTGACGCACTGCGCGACTACTACCTGGACATGAGTAACCTGCAGAGCACCGACGAACGCGACGTCGAACGCCTGCTGACCAGCTTCTGGACGCGCATGCAGGGCGGCGAAGAGAAACAGGCGGCGCTGGAGCTGTTCGAACTGTCCGATGAACGGACAATCGATCTACCAAGAATCAAACTGCGCTACCGGCAGATGGTCAGCGAACATCATCCCGACCGAGGCGGCAGCACAGAGCGGTTGCAGTCGATCAACCTGGCCATGGAAATTCTACAGCGCTATTACCGCTAGCCCCGAGAGAGCGATTTGCTCTAAAGCCAGACACCACGCCTGTTCCAGGCACTGCCTATACTGCGACATAAGGTCGCATAGATTTGGCCTGACACCCGGTGGCGCTGTACACGCGCCCCGGGCGTTTGCTGGGGGGCGACCGTCATAAGAATGAGGAGGTGTCTGGCATGATCCACCACGTTTGGGGGCTCTTCACCCATCCCGATCAAGAATGGCAAGAAATCCGTGGCGAGGAAGAATCCATCAGTCACATGTACTTGACCCATGTGCTGATTCTCGCAGCGATTCCAGCAATTTCGGCCTACATCGGCACCACCCAGGTTGGCTGGGCCATTGGTGACCGAGCACCGGTGATGCTTACCGAAGGCAGTGCGGTGGTAATGACCATCATGTCCTACCTAGCGATGCTCGCTGGCGTGGCCGTGATGGGCGCCTTCATCCACTGGATGGCACGCACCTATGACGCCAATCCCAGCCTGACCCAGTGCATCGTATTTGCCGCCTACACCGCCACCCCACTGTTCATCGGAGGTCTTGCAGCGCTTTATCCACACCTGTGGTTGGGCATGGTCGTCGGTACGGTCGCGATCTGCTACACCGTCTACCTGCTCTACGTCGGTATACCGACCTTCATGAACATTCCCGATGACGAAGGCTTCATGTTCTCCAGCTCGGTGCTGGCGGTGGGACTGGTGGTGCTAGTGGCCATGATCGCCAGCTCGGTGATCCTCTGGGGCATGGGCGTCGGTCCGGTCTACACCAGCTGACATTGAGTGGTAGCGAACCCACAGGCCGCCTTCGGGCGGCCTTTTCATTGCCTGTCATAGCTCAGGCTGGTCGGCATGATTCTGTTCTACCCCCCGGTGCCGGACTATCAACAAACGGTGCAAGAGGACCGGAGCCACGGCACGCAGGAGCAGCGAATGCAGGCGCCAGGAGACGAGTGATACCTGCGCGGGCAGGCCGCTTACGGCATAATCGGCACTCAGCCAGTACCTGCACCTGTCCATGCCCGAACAGATTCACGCCCGCGTCGAAGCCTGCTACCAGCAGGCAGAAGCCTTCTTCAAACAACGTTTTGCCCGCCCCGAGGTCAGCTTCAAGTTGCGTGGGCAGAAGGCGGGCGTCGCTCACCTGACGGAAAACAAGCTGCGCTTCAATCTGCAGCTGTACCACGCCAACCACGAAGACTTCCTGCACCAGACAGTGCCGCACGAAGTCGCCCACATGATCGCCCACCAGCTGTTCGGCCCGCGTATTCAGCCGCATGGTGAGGAGTGGCAATTGATCATGCGCGGCGTTTACGAGCTGCCACCGCATCGCTGCCACAGCTATGAAGTCGAGCGCCGCAAGGTCAATCGCTTCATCTACCGCTGCAGTTGCCCGGACGGTGAATTTCCTTTCTCGGCCCAGCGTCACGCGCTGGTCGCCAAGGGCCGCCGTTACTACTGCCGGCGTTGCAAGGTGACGCTGCATTTCACCGGTGAGCATCGCCAGGAATGATCGCGCGCACCGAAAAAGCTAGCCCTCGAATGACTTCAGCCACTCGGTGCGTTCACGGGCCTGCTGCGCCTGGCATTCCGACTCCCAGAATCCGGTCCAGGGCGAGCCTTGCACTCGGTTACGCGCGTACAGGCTGCAATCCTGCTCGCGGAGCTTGACCCACAGCCGTTGGGCATCGCGCAGCTCCGTGGCGAACGTCGGGTCGTACTGTTTGAGCGAGGCCATCACACGATCATAAGTGCCTTGCAGCTCCTGCTCGGCAGCCTTCCACACCGGCCCCTGGCACATGAATGCGGCCATGGAGCTGCCCTGCTGACAGGGATCCTCCGCATCCTCGGCGGCCTGCGCAAAAAAGCCGACAGCAGCACCCAGTGCCAGCCCGAGCCCCCCCCGCCGCCCTCCCCGTGATTCCTTTCATACCCACGCTCCAATGCGATAACGGCGCCCATCCTAAGCGGGCGCTGTTGCTCGCATCAACCGAACACGCGCGCCTCGCGCAACGCGGCAATCCGCTCGGCGTCGTAACCCAGCCCCTCCAGTACCTGCTCGGTATGCGCACCGAGCGCGGCCCCTACATGCTGCGGCGGCGGCAAGCCGTCGGAAAACTTCAGCGGACAGGCCAGTTGCGCCTGCGCCGGCAAGCCTTCGCGCGGCACCTCGACGACCAGTTCGCGCGCCCTGATCTGCGGATGCTGCACCGCTTCGGACAGCGGTAGCATGGGCTCGACGCAGGCATCAAGTTCGGCGAACACCTGACTCCATTGCGCAAAATCGCGCTTCTCGAACTCGATCTCGATCTCGCGCTTTAGCGCGCGCTGGTCCTCGGGCTTTTGCGACAAACCACGCGCGGCCAACTCGGGGCGGCCAATGGCAGCGCAGAACTGCTGCATGAACTGCGGCTCCAGACTGCCAACGGAGAACCAGCGGCCGTCGCGGGTGCGGTAATAGTCGTAGAAGCTGCCGCCGTTGAGCGCCTGGCTCTCCATCTCAGGCTCAACCCCGGCGCCTAGGTAGCCCGCCCCGGCCATGCCGTGCAGGCTGAATGCGCAGTCGGTCATGCTCACATCGACCTGCTGCCCCTGACCAGTGGCCTGGCGCTGCACAACGGCCGCGAGCAGCCCGATCACGCCATGCAGCGAGCCACCTGCCAGATCGGCCAGTTGCACGCCCAGTGGCAACGGACCGCTGTCGCGGCGCCCGGTGTAGCTGGCGATACCGGCCAGTGCCAGGTAGTTGATGTCGTGCCCGGCACGGTCACGATAAGGCCCACTCTGGCCGTAGCCGGTGATCGACACGTAGATCAGCCGTGGGTTGATCGCCTTGAGCGCCTCGTAACCGACACCCAGCTTGTCCATCACCCCAGGTCGGAACTGCTCAAGCACGATGTCGTACTCGCTCACCAGCTGCTTGACCACCTCCACCGCCTCGGGGCGCTTGAGGTCGAGGGCGATGCTGCGCTTGTTGCGGTTGAGGTAGGCGTGACTGGTGGAGGTGCCGCCATCGTGCGGCGGCAGCACGCGCACCAGGTCCATGCGCGTGGGCGACTCCACCCGCAGGACTTCAGCGCCCATGTCGGCCAGCAGCAGCGACGCGAACGGCCCCGGCAGCAGCGTGGAAAAATCGAGAATTTTCAGCGATGACAACGGGCCGGACATGGTGACTCCAGGTTGTAAGGAATGACGGAGGGCTGATCAGCCTTCCCAGACGATGGCGGCATCGCCGGGCACGCGGGCAATGGCCTCGGCATAGCGCACCTCCAACACATTGCGACGAATTTTCATGGTCGGCGTCATGCTGCCGTTATCCACCGTCCAGGCCTCGCTGACCAGATAGAAATGACTGATACGCTCATGCGGCTCCAGCCTGTGATTGACCGCCTGCAGATGCTCGGAAAGTGACTGATCGAGCAGCTCGCGCGGTTGCTGACGGGCGGCAGGCGAGAGTTCGACCAGCGCCAGCGGTTGATCCATATTGCTGCCCATCAGACATACCTGCTCGACCCAATGGCTCTTGGCAACCTCGCCTTCGATGGGGGCCGGTGCGACGTACTTGCCCTTGCTGGTCTTGAAGATATCCTTCACCCGCCCGGTGATGCGCAAGTAGCCCGCCTCGTCCAACTGGCCGCGATCACCGGTGTGCAACCAGCCGTCCTTGAGGGTTTCCGCCGTTTTTTCCGGTTCACGGTAATAACCCTGCATCAGCGTTTCGCTGCGCAGCAGGATCTCGCCACTGTCGTCGATATGCACCTGCAGATGCGGCATCGGCCTGCCCACAGTGCCGAAGCGCACCTGCCCGGGACGATTGAAACAACCATAGGCGAAGTGCTCGGTCATGCCGTAGCCCTCGCAAATGGTCATGCCCAGGCGCCGATACCACTCCAGCAGCCCAGTGGAAATCGCCGCCGCGCCGGACACCAGAATGCGTGTTCGATCCAGTCCCAACCCTGCCCTCACCTTGCGCGCCAGCAGACGCCCCAGCAACGGAATACGCAGTAGGCGGTCGAGCTTGTGCGCCGGCAACTTCTCCAGCACACCCTGCTGAAAGCGCGTCCACAGTCGTGGTACCGAGAAGAACACGGTCGGACGCACCTGGCGCAGGTCACTGGCGAACGTCTCGAGCGACTCGACGAAGGCCACTGGCGCGCCGCAATAGAGGCTGTTGAACTCCACCAGGAAGCGTTCAGCGGCATGTGACAACGGCAGGTAGGAGAAAAATTGATCCTGCGGGGTCATGTTCATCTCTGCCGTGGCGTTGGCAGAGGAGAACGCCATCGCGTGGGCCGAGAGCATCACACCCTTGGGCTGCCCTGTGGTGCCAGAGGTATAGAGAATCGACAGCAGATCCTCACCGCGCTGCGGCCGCGTGCCGGGCAGCGGCTCATGCGCTGCCAGCAAGGCCTGCCATTGATACTCAGCCGGCATGGTCGGATAAGGCATGGCGATACGGGTGATATGTGGCGCGATGCCGCTGGCCAGCTTGTCAGGCTCATCCAGCTTGCCTACAAGAATCACCTTGCAGCCAGCATGCTCGAGCACGTAGGCAATCTGCTCCGGTGCCTGCAACGGATACAACGGTACGCTGATCAGCCCGGCATGCTGGATCGCCAGGTCGCTGATGAACCACTCGGCACAGTTCTTCGCCAGCAAGGCAACACGCTCGCCTGGCACGCAGCCCAGCGCCAGCAGAGCGCTGGCCAGGCGACGTGCCTGCTCGTCGACCTGGCGCCAGGTGAAGTCATGCCAAATGCCATTGACCGGCTGACGCAGCCAGACGGCATCGGGTTGCCGATCCAGCCAGTGGTTGAATCGTTCCAGAGGCAGTTGCAGGGTCATGGGAGGTTACCTTCTTGTCCTTGGGGCTCACCTACTCATTGCAATACGAGCGCTACTGACGCTAGGCCGCTCGTGGCGGGTTGCACCCGCCCTACGTCGTTACAGCTTCATCCCGCGACTGATGATCTCCTTCATGATTTCCGACGTGCCGGCGAAAATCCGCTGAATACGCGCATTCGCGTACATCTTGCAGATCGGGTATTCCCACATGTAGCCCCAGCCGCCGTGTAACTGCACGCCCTCGTCCACCACCTTGCCGAGCAGTTCGGTGGTGAACAGCTTGGCCTCGGCCGCCACTTCCGGGGTGAGTTTCTTCTGGTTGTGATCCATGACGCAGCGGTCGGTGAAGACCTGCGCCACGTCGATCTGCGTGCGCATTTCCGCCAGTTTGAAGCGGGTGTTCTGAAAGTGTGCTACGGGGCGGCCAAAGGCCTGGCGCTCCTTGACGTACTCGATGGTAGTCTGCAGCGCTGCTTCGGCGCCGGCCACCGCGCCACAGGCATTGGTCAGACGCTCCTGGGCGAGCATGTTCATCAGGTAGAAGAAGCCGCCCTTGGCATCGCCCAGCAGGTTGTCCTTGGGCACCTTGACGTCATTGAAGAACAGCTCGGCGGTGTCCTGGCTGTGCATGCCGAGTTTCTTCAGTTTCTTGCCACGCTCGAAACCGGGCATGCCACGCTCCACCAGAAACAGGCCCATGGCGTGCTTGTTGGCAGGGTCGGTCTTGGCCGCGACGATCACCACGTCGGCCAGGTAGCCATTGGAGATGAACACCTTGGAGCCGTTGAGCAGCCAGTGGTCGCCCTTGTCCACCGCCGTGGTACGCATGCCGGCCAGATCCGAGCCAGCCGACGGCTCGGTCATGGCCACCGCGAGGATGGTCTCGCCACTGATGATGCCGGGCAACAGCCGCGCCTTCTGCTCGGCATTGCCGTACTCGGCGATATAGGGACCGCACAGCGCCGAGTGCAGCGGGATCATGAAACCGGGCTCGTTGATGCGCGCCAGCTCCTCGCACATGATCTGCTCGTAGCGAAAGTCCTTGAGCCCGGACCCGCCGTATTCCTCGTCCGCCCAGGGCAACAGAAAGCCCATCTCGCCAGCCTTGCGCCACACGCTGCGGTCCACCACGCCAGCCTCTTCCCAGGCCTCCTGATGCGGCACCACCTCCTTGTCCAGAAACGTGGCAAAGGCATCGCGAAACAGGTTGTGCTCGGTGTCGAAATGGTTGCGTTGCATGGGGCGGGTCCTCCGCTGTTGTTATGGCCCAGAGGTTAAGTGCCACCTCGCACGCCCTCAATGACCCATGTGCTCAGCCTCGGTTGACCCAATCGCTCGGTTGGGTTGCCGTGGCCAAGAGCAACTGCCTACCATCGAACACCCTCGCTATCGGAAACCCAGCATGCGCGAACGCACTATTGCCAGCCACTTCGTCCGCGCCGCCCTGCGCGGTGCTGATCGCCGTGGGCTGGCCTGCGACCTGATACTGCGTCAGGCCGGCATCCAGAGCGCCGTGCTGGTCGAGCCGCGCGCACGCATCGCCCCAGAGCAATTCGCCCTGCTGATGCAGTTGTTGTGGGAAGCGCTGGACGACGAATACCTGGGCTTCGGCCGCCAGCCGAGCAAACGCGGCACCTTCGCCATGATGGGCCACGCCATCATCCACTGCCGCAGCCTGGAAAAGGCCCTCAGCCGCGGTGCGATGTTCTACAGCCTGTTTCCCGACGCACCGGGCATCCGCCTGCAGCGCGAGGGTGATTGGGCGCGACTGAGCGTAGACGACAGCACGCTATGGGACCCGGATCATTTTCTGGTGGAGAGCCTGCTGGTGATCTGGCATCGCCTAGGCAGCTGGCTAATTGGCCAGCGCATCCGCCTGGAAGAGGCGACCTTTGCCTACCCGGAGCCCGAGCACGTCGCTGAGTATGAATTGCTGTTTCCCTGCAGCAGACGGTTCTGCGCCGGGCAGACCAGCTTGTTGTTTCACGCGCGTTATCTGGCGATGCCGCTCTTGCAGGACGAGCGCACGCTCAAGCAGTTCCTGCAGCATTCCCCCGCCGACCTGCTGGCCCGCCCGGATGGTGGCGACAGCCTGATCAGTCAGATTCGCCGCCTGCTCGGCCGTGATTGCCGCACCTGGCCCGACCTGGAACAGGTCGCCCAACAGCTACATACCAGCCCGCAAACCCTGCGCCGCCATCTGCGCGAAGAAGGCACCAGCTTCCAGGAACTCAAGGACCACCTGCGCCGCGACCTCGCCATCTACCACCTGGGCCGCGACGAACTGGCGATTCAGGACATCGCCGAGCAGCTAGGCTTCTCCGAACCCTCGGCCTTTCACCGCGCATTCAAGAAATGGACAGGGCTGACACCAGGAGCGTATCGAGCCCAGGAAGGATGACGCCTGCGCCGTTTCAGCTCAGTCGTACAGCCGCACCCTGAAACAGGCGCCGCCCAACTCAGAATCTTCCAGGCTCAGCTCACCGTCGTAACTCTCGACGATGTCTTCCACCACTGCCAGACCGATGCCCTGCCCCGGATTCTGCACATCCAGACGCTCGCCGCGCTGTAGCACCCGCTCACGTTGCTGCTGCGGCACGCCAGGGCCATCATCCTCGATGGTGATCAGGCAACCGCCTGCCAGGGGTTGCAACCTGACGCGTACACGCTGCAGGCACAGACGGTAGGCGTTCTCCAGCAGGTTGCCGAGCAGCTCCATCAACGCGCCACGTTCCATGGTGATCTGGCTGTGCTCGGGCACTTCCAGCGTCGCTTCGACGCGTTTGTCGCGATAGACCTTGTCCAGCGAGCGGCATAGCCCGTCGAGCACCGGCCAGACCTGCTCACGGTGACGTACCAGACCGCTGCGGCGCAGGCTGGCGCGCTGCAATTGATAGCCAACCTGCTGGCTCATGCGCTCGATCTGCGCCTGCATCAGTTGCGCTTGCTCACGATTTTCAGGGTGTGCGGCGAGGGTCTCACCAATGCCCTGCAACACACTGAGCGGCGTTTTCAGGCTATGGGCGAGGTCTTCCAGAGAGTCGCGATAACGCTCGCGCTGGCGCCGTTCGCTGTCGAGCAAACGGTTGAGGGAATTGGTCAGACGCAGCAGTTCACGTGGGTGCTCGTCGCTCAGGCGTTGGCGGGTGCCTGCCTCCACGCCGTCGAGCTCGTCGCTCAAGCCGCGCAGGCTACGAAAGCCCCAGGTCAGGCCAAACCACAGCAGGCCCAGCAACACCAGCAAGGCGATGCCCAGCCATAAACGCAACTGCCAGGCAAAGCCGTTGAACAGCCCCTGATATTCGCGCGTGGGCTGCATGGTCACGATGCTCAGGGCGGTTTCGTCACCCCGCAGCAGATCCACTTCGATGTCATACACGAAGTATTCCTGGCCGCTGTCGTCACGAATGCGGATGAACTCGTGGCCGCGACCGTCGTAGCGCGGCAGGTAGCGCACCAGCTCGTCGATGGAGGAGCGTGAACGCCAGATCATCCGCCCCTCGCGGTCGAAGATGAAACCCAGCAGGTGTGAGTCGAGGTTGTCGAATTCCTCGTCCGGCATCTTGTCCGGCATATGCAGCTGGCCATCATGGATACGCGCGGCAGAAATCAGCGCGGCCGCATCGGAGGCCAGACGTTTTTCCACGGTCTGCTCCAGGGCCATGAGAAACACGCCCTGCAACACCGGCATCAACAGCAGCATGAACAGCATCGCCAGCGCAGCGCTGGCCAGCATCAGGCGCAGGCGCAGTGAGCCAAAACGCATACGCAGCTTGCGCAGAACCGCGCGCGCTCGGCTCACTTGCAGCGCTCGTTGAACATATAGCCCTGGCCGCGCACGGTTTCTATCGGTTTGCCACCGAGTACGCCTTCGAGCTTGCGACGCAGACGGCCGACCAGTACCTCGATGACGTTGGGATCACGCTCGTCATCGCCCGGATAAAGCTGCTCCATCAGGCGTTCCTTGGCCACCACCTGCTGGTGATGCAGCATGAGGTATTCGAGGATGCGGTACTCGTAGGCTGTCAGCTGCAGCGACTGTTCATCCACGGTGGCCTGCTTGCGATTGAGGTCCAGTACCAGGGTACCGGCCTCAATGGTCGATTTGGTAAACCCGGAAGAACGGCGCAACAAGGCATTCAGCCGCGCTTCCAGCTCTTCGAACTGGAACGGCTTGACCACGTAGTCGTCGGCGCCGCAGGAGAGGCCTTCGACCTTGTCCTGCCAGTTACCACGCGCGGTTAGAATCAGGATCGGAAAGTTCTTGTCCTGGCTGCGCAGTTGGCGGATCAGGTCGATACCGCTCATTCCAGGCAGGCCGAGGTCGACCAGGGCCAGGTCATGATTGAAGGACTCAGCGCGATACAGAGCTTCTTCGGCGGTGCGTACGGCATCCACCACATGCCCGTTCTCACTGAGGCGAGTGAACAGATGGTGACGCAGCAGCGCCTCATCCTCCACCACCAGCAATTTCATGAGACTTCCCCTTTTTTCAGTTGTACGAAGGCCGGGCTGATGCCCGGCCTGGTAACGCGAAGCCATCGTTAGAAGGCGAAGTTGGCGCCAAGGTAGAGCAGCGAGCTGCTATGCAGGTCCAGCGACCCGGCCTTGCCTGCACCATGCGGTGCCATTTCTGTGCTGGCGTTGGTACGCAGGTAACGATAGCCGGCTTCGATCGATGTATTGCTGTTCAGTTCCTGCAGGATACCGGCCTGCAGACCCGCGGCAAATCCGATGTCGCTGTCGCGGGAAAAGCCACGGCTTTCCTGCTCGAGCTTGACCAGGCCGGCGGTTACACCACCGAACAGCTTGGTGTTGTTATCACCCAGCGGCACGAACATGTCGTAGCTGCCGAGCAGATTCTGCTGACGCAGCTTGTAGCCATTGTGACTGTCGGAGACATTCTCGTAGGTCGCGTAGTAGCGGCCATCGGCGGTCTTCTGGCCAGCACGGATGCCCCAGGTGCCCTCGCCGTTGATCACCTTGTCCAGCTTGGGATTGCCGAGGTTGGCATTCAGTGCGTTGGACTTCTGGATATTGTTGTCAGTCTGACCCCAGGTCAGGCCGACGAAATTGTCGTTGGCTTGGGCAGCGGTTGCGCCCAGGGCCAGGCAGGTGGCGAATGCGATACGGTTCAGGGTGATTTTCATCGAATAGTTCCTCTCGTTGCAGTTTTGATCAACTCGGCAACAAGTCTGCGGGAAGACTACTGAATACCCGCTGAACCCTCCTTGAACCTGCACTGAACGAGCGACAAACAGCCTAAATACGCCGCACCAGAGCCCCAGCTGCGACGAATAAGGAGGCCAGAACAGCCAGCAAAGCCAGCCAGCCGGCGTGTTCCCAGACATAACCACCGACGTAGCCCACCAGGCTGGAGCCCAGGTAATAGGCACACAAGTACAGTGCCGACGCCTGCGCCTTGGCCCCCTGCGCATGAATGCCGACCTGGCCGCTGGCAACCGCATGAGCGGCGAAGAAACCCAGGGTGAACAGCGCCAGCCCGATGACAGCCGCGCTCAACCAGGGCGTCGCACACAGCGCCACGCCCAGCAGCATCAAGCCGATGCCGCCGTGCAGCACCTGACGAGCACCGAAGCGTGGCACCAAGCGCCCGGCCCAACCGGCACTGAAGATGCCCAGCAGATAGACGGTGAACAGTAGACCAATCACCGTCGCCGACAGGTTGAATGGCGCTCCGGCCAGGCGAAAGCCGACGTAGTTGAACAACGCGACGAAGCCGCCCATGAGCAGGAAGGCCAAAGCGAACAGCACACGCAAACGCGGGTTACTCAGGTGCAGCGAGAAGTTACGCAGCAACCCGCGCAAGGAAAGCGGTTGCGCGGTGAAATGCCGCGACGGCGGCAGCAGCCAAAGAAACAGTCCCAAGGCCAGCAGACCGAGCCCGGCAATGCCGCCCAGGGCCCAGGGCCAGCCGCCAAGGTCACTGAGCAGGCCCGCCAGCAGACGCCCGAGCAGCCCACCCAGCGCCGTACCGCCGATATAGAGCCCCATGGCGGTCGGCAGCGCTTCGGGGTCGAACTCCTCGCCAACGTAGGCCATGGCCAACGCAGGCAAACCGCTCAGCGCCAGCCCCAACAGCGCGCGCAGAATCAGCAGGCTGCTCCACTCCTCCACCAGCGCACAGGCGATCCCCAGCATCGCTGCCAGGCCCAATGCCGCAGCCATGACCGGCTTGCGCCCCCAGCTCTCGGCCAACGCGCCGGATACCAGCAGACACAACGCCAGACTGAGGGTAGTCAGGGACAGCGCCAGGCTGCTGTTGGCCGCGGAAACGCGAAAGTGCGACGCCAGCAGAGGTAGCAGCGGCTGCACGCAGTAGAGCATGGCGAAGGTAGCGAAACCGGCGCAGAACAGCGCCAGGGTGGCGCGCCGGTAACCGGCGCTGCCACGGGTGAGATGGGTAGCGGACATCAGGCAGACTCATGAAGCACGGCGCAGGTTCGGCCGAAACAAAAGCTTAGCATGCTACCTATTGCTGCGACTGCCTGTCGCAGTGGTTTTCGTCGCCTCGTTACTGGCCGCGCAAACGCTTGAGGTGCTCCTGCAGCCCCGCAGAGGTCTGCTCGCCCACCAGGCGCTCACGCAGCTTGCCGTCAGCGTCGACTATATAGGTCACCGGCAGCACGTCGTTGTGCGGCAGTTCGAAGCGCGCTGCCGGGTCCTGTGCCAACACAGTGAAGCGGATATCGAAACCGTCCGCTGCGCGCTTGAGGTCCTCGCCCTGCAAGGCATCGAAGTTGACGCCGATCACGCGCGCCGACTGGTTTTTCAACGTTTGCTCGAGTGCATTGAGCTCGGGAATTTCCGTGCGGCACGGTGCGCACCACTCGGCCCAATAATTAATGACCAGCCACTGGCCATCCAGGCTGTCAGCCGTTACCTTTCGTCCATGCTGATCGGGGCCGAAATCTTCGGCGCAAGCCGTCAGCAACAGACCGGCGCAGATACCTAAAACAGCCTTGCCGACATTCCGGAGCCCTAAGCCCATGTACTCGATCCTCGTCCACTCGGGGTTGATATGACGCTGGATGCCCTGCGCCTGGAAGTACCGGACATCCGCGAGGACAACAGCGTATCCCCAGCGGAGGTCGTCCAGCGACTCGCGGCAGCTCGCCACCTGGAGCAGGAACATGGCCTACAGCAAGTGCTCGGTCTGTTGTTTTCGCTCAATCGCAGCGCTCTGACCTTACTGGAAAGGCAGCGTGCGCTGCAAAACTTCAGTGACGAGTATCGTCATTACGCCGGCCTCGCCAATCGTCAGCATCCACCGAGTGCACTGTTCGTACGCCTGTGCGGCGAACTGGCGATCGGTTTCAAGCGTCTGCTGCTGCAGATCCTGCAGGGGCGTCAGCCGTCCATGCCACACCTGGCCTGGTGCCTGTACATGGCCCAGCATTTCCTTGCCCAGCAGTTGCTGCGCCACTACCAGTTGTACCAGGAGCCACCGCCGGCGCTGTGGCGCGACAGCCACTTGCTGTACTGGATCGGCGAGCACCAGCAGTGCCTGGACGAGCCAGTGGCCGCCGCCTTCGAACCGCGACCGGCCAGCAATCTGCGCGGGCTGTACCAGCAGATGTTGTTGCTGGCATTGAGCAATCCTTTCCACCTCGATGAGGGCGAATGCCTGACGCTGTTCAGCGCCCTGGCACCGCTGGCTGGGCTGGCCAGGCTGCAAGCCTGGGATGAGGAAGACGATGCCGAAGGCCCGATAGTCGATCTCAGTGAATCACAGGCCTGCCTGGGCTTCGAGCAGCCGATCGAAGGCGAGGCGGCCAATCTGCGTCGTTTCGAGCTCGGTGCGCTGCTGATCGCCCTGCATGAACCTGCGCCCCTGCAAAGCGCCCAGGAGCGCCAGCTGCTTGAGCGCGTGCGCCAACATTGGCTGGGGCGCGAGCAACGTCGTCATGAACGCGCCGAACTGGACGGGCAATGCAGCCTGGTGGTCGGCCTGCCGGCCATCCATGCGCAGTTGCTGGACAAGCTACCGCAGCGTACCGAGGCGCAGCTACTCGATGCCAGCCCAGGCGGCGCACGCTTGCTGTGCAACGCCAACGAGGGCGGGCAGTTGCAGGTTGGGCAACTGGTTCTGCTGCTCACCAATGGCACGCCGACACTGGCTCTGGTGCGCTGGCGGCACCTCAATGTCGAAGGTCTGCACCTGGGTTTGCGCTATCTCAAAGGTCTGCCGCGGCCGGTGTGGCTGCGTCGTGCGCCCAATGCCCAGACCCACCCTGGCGTGCTGCAAAGCACCCCGGCACCGGGCAATGGCTGGCATCACGGTCTATGGTTACCCAATGGCCAGTTCACCTCCGGCGAGCACCTTTGGCTGCAGCTTGCCAGCGTACATAACCAGGCGATCCTGCCGTTGCCTGAAAGCAACCTGCAGACCTCATCGGTTACCCGCCATCCGCTGCGTCTGGCCTGATACGCAAAACTGCGACCCCAGTCACGCGGCCTGTCTGCCGAGTGCACAGTTTCACCAGCAGGTGGCTGCTTATAATTCCTGGCACTGAAGTCTCACCCAGCCTGGAACTCCACCATGTCCCACGTGCAAGACAAGCTGATTGGCTCCGTGCCCTCGCGCATCGTCGACGTCGCTCGCCTGCTGGTCACGCCCTACGAGGGGCGCGTGGCCGAATACAACATCGCCACCTGGCTGCAATTGCCCGGGCTGGCTAACCTGCCAGTGTCGCTACTGGTCAGTTATCGCGACGGAGACAAGCGCCGCGAAGTCAGTGTCGACCACGGCAAGGTCAATGCCCATGGCAAGATCTTGCTCTCCGGCATCGCGCGCATGCCGGTACGGCAAAAAATCGAAGACATGCAGGTGCGCCTGCGCTCGGCGGTGCCGGCACAGAGCTTGGTAGTCGAGGAGTTCTTCGTACAGGCCGTCGAACTGGCCAACAGCGAAAGCCTTCAAGCCATGGCCTGAACCTGAAACGCTGAAATGACAACCCCGCGCTTCGACGCGGGGTTGTTGCTTTCAGCCGCAGGAAATATCGGAGTTGGGCGTGGGCTGCGCCTTTGCGTCAGCGTCTGGCTGCAGGTTGTCAGCAGCGACATGATCGAGCAGCGACTCCGGCCAGCGTGCGAACTGCAGCCCGGTAATTCGGTTGAGCCGCGTCAGCGCTTCCTGCGGATCGCGTCGGTGAAGGTGGACTACCTTGTTCTTGCCCGTCATTACTGCCTGAGTCCTCAGCGATTCCTGCCCTGATGGCAGTTCGATAGCAACTGATTCTGCATTAGCCAGAAGCGTGCCAGTGCGCTCGAAACGTAATCAGTAACGCGCAGCCCTCCGGCAGCACCGCCAAGCAGTGGGATGACGCCGCAAACTGACGTTTTTTGTCACCCCAAATGCCTGACGAGCCGTCGCCACGCGCCCCAAACCGCCATCAGTCAACTCTTGCCCGGCAACCATTCCGCCAGGCTGGCACCGAACTGCACCTCACGCTCTGCCTGTAAACGTTCCAACCCCTCGCGCAACGCCGGGTACCAGGGCTCGTCGAGTTGAGCAGGCAACTGCGGCAAGCTCGGCAACGGCCAAGGGCTGCACTCGAGTAGCTGATGCAGGGAAAAACTGTGCAGATCACGGCACAGCACCCAACCGCCACCACTGGCCTTGCACGCCAGATGCTCGCGTTCGAGAAAGTCCATCACCTGCGCCCATTCGTCCTCGGGCAAACGCCAGCCAGCGCGCTGCATATCGCCGTAATGCAGCGCTTCACCCTTCTGCTGACGCTTAAGCAACAGACGTAGCACCACCAGTACAATCAGCCCCTTGGGAATGGGCTCGCGACGCCAGTGCCGGGGTTGCGACAGGCCATAAACCAGTTCGGCGCCCAGCAACACGATCAACCAGGACAGATAGATCCACACCAGAAACAGCGGCACCGTGGCGAACGCGCCATAGATCAGGTGATAACCGGGAAACAGGCGCACATAGAGGCCGAACAATGCCTTGGCCACCTCGAACAGCACGGCGCTGAACAGTCCGCCGAGCAGAGCGTGACGCAACGGTACCCGAGTGTTGGGGACCGCCGCATAGAGCAAAGTGAAGGCCGCGATGCTCGACAGCAACGGCGTGAAGGCAAGCAGGGTCTTGGCTCCGACCACCGCATCCGGCCCGGAAATCAGCGACAGCGAGGCGATGTAGGTACTCACCGCAAAACCTGCCCCCAACAGCAGTGGCCCGAGGCTGAGAATCGCCCAGTACAGCAGGAAGCTGGACATCCCACGCCGCGGCTGGCGCACCCGCCAGATCACGTTGAAGGTCTTCTCGATGGTCACCAGCATGAGGAAGGCGGTCACAGCCAGCAGCCCAACGCCGAACCAGGTCAGCTGTCGCGCCTGAGTGGTGAACACCCGCAGGTATTCCTGCACCGTCTCACCGGTGGACGGCACGAAGTTGTTGAAGATGAATGCCTGGATGTTCTCACCGACCCCCTGAAACGCAGGAATCGCCGAGAGCATGGCGAAGGTCACGGTCATCATCGGCACCACAGCGAACAGCGTGGTGTAAGTCAGCGCCGCCGCGTTGCCTGCGCCACGGTTCTCCACGAAACGCTGATACAGGCTGAACCAGAACCGCACCCAGTCCTTCAAACGACCCCGCATGACCTCTCCTTAGCCCCTAAAAACATTCAGACCGTGCACCGCGTGAAAAGGTCGCATCAACAGCCTGTTAGCGGTATGCGTGCATCCACGTACCAGACGGTTAGAATAGCCGCCACCTCAAGCCGGATGCGAGTCACCATGACCGACCTGACCCTCTACCACAACCCGCGCTGCTCGAAGTCCCGCGGCGCCCTGGAGCTGCTGGAAGCACGCGGCCTGCAACCGACCGTGGTGCGCTACCTGGAAACGCCACCCAACGCCGCCGAACTCACGAGCCTGTTGGGTAAGCTGGGCATCGCTGCCCGCGACCTGCTGCGCACAGGTGAAGACGAATACAAGGCACTGGGCCTGGCCGAGGCCAACTTGAGTGAGGCGCAACTGATCGAGGCGATGGTCAAGCATCCCAAGTTGATCGAACGCCCGATCCTGATCGCTGGCGACAAGGCCGTCATCGGCCGCCCACCGGAAAAAGTGCTGGAGCTGCTGGCATGAGTGCGCCCTACATCCTGGTGCTCTATTACAGCCGCCATGGCGCCACTGCGCAGATGGCCAAACAGATCGCCCGTGGCGTCGAGATGGCCGGCCTGGAGGCACGCCTACGCACGGTGCCGGCGGTGTCCAGCGAATGCGAAGCCGTGGCGCCGAGCGTGCCAGAAGATGGCGCCATGTACGCCACCCTGGATGACCTGAAGCACTGCTCGGGCCTGGCGCTAGGCAGCCCTACCCGTTTCGGCAACATGGCGGCGCCGCTGAAGTACTTCATCGATGGCACCAGCAACCTGTGGCTGACTGGCGAGCTGGTTGGCAAGCCTGCTGGCGTATTCACCTCCACCGCCAGCCTGCACGGCGGCCAGGAAACCACCCTGTTGTCGATGATGCTGCCGCTGCTGCACCACGGCATGCTGCTCTGTGGCCTGCCCTACAGCGAAGCGGCCCTGCTCGAAACCCGCGGCGGTGGTACGCCCTACGGCCCCAGCCACCATGCTGGCGGCGACGGCAAACGCACCCTGGACGAACATGAAATCGCCCTGTGCCGTGCACTGGGTCAACGCCTGGCGCAAACCGCCAGCAAACTGGAGCGCTGAACGTGGCCCGAGCAAAGAAACCCTTGCCCAGCCTTGAATGGTTGGAGCCGCGGGTCAAACTCAGTCGAGCGCTGAGCCTGTTCAGCTTCATCGCCCTGCTGACCCTGCTGCTGGTATGGAATCTGGTCTTCGCCGATCTGCATGGCGCACGGGTCGGCGTGGTGCTAGCCATTCAACTGCTGCCGCTTGCGCTGCTCGCCCCCGGCATGTTGATGGGTAACGCCCGCGCTCATGCCTGGGCCTGCTTCGTGGTCAACCTCTACTTCATTCAGGGCGTACTCGCCGCCATCGACCCGGCGCGTGCATTGTTCGGCGCGCTGGAGGCGGTGATCAGCTTCGGCCTGTTCTGCTGCGCTCTGCTCTACACCCGCTGGCGTTTCCAGTACGACCGCAAGTTGGCCGGGGAAGTCTGATGCGCCTGGTACTGCTGCCTGGTCTGAACGGCAGCAGCCACCTCTTCGCACCATTGCTCGACGAGCTTCAGGACATCGATTGTCAGGCACTGAGCCTGCCGGATCAGGGGCCGCAGGATTACGACAGCCTGGCCGACATCCTGATCCGCGGCCTGGGCAACACGCCTTTCATACTATTGGGTGAATCGTTCTCCGGCCCGCTGGCCTACCGCCTGGCAATACGAAAACCCAAAGGCTTGCGCGGCGTTATTTTCGCCGCCTCGTTTCTGACCCGCCCAAATGCCGCCCTGCCACTACTCAGGCACCTGCCCATGCCGCTGGCACTTGCCACGCAGCCCAGGCTGCTGCGCGCCCTGTGCCTGGACAACACGGCAGAAGAAGACATCCTGCAACGGGTACGAAGGGAAATTCGCCGGCTGAATCCGTCGCTGCTGCGCGCCCGCCTGGGAACCCTGGCCGCACTACAAGCACCAGCGCAAGCCCTGGGTCTGCCCTGCCTACACCTCTGGCCACAACAGGATCGCCTGGTCGCCAGCGCCGCTGCTGAACGACTGCCGCAGTTTTGCAGTGACATCCGCCAGATTCGCCTGGATGGCCCGCACTTCATCCTGCAGACGCGGCCAAAGGTCTGTACCCAAGCAATCGCTGAGTTCATGCAGGAAATAGGAGCGAGCTAGAAAGCCCCCGGATAGTGCCCTGATGTAGGAGCGAGCTCCCCAGGGAGCCCGTAGTCCGGACGAAAACCGGGGGATGCTGTGCAGGATTCACGGATTTCGGGGTTAGGCTCTCGCTTGTAGTTTGAGGCTTGCATCTCGCCTCCTACCAGCCCAGGGTTTCCTTGAGAAAGGGAATGGTCAGCTTGCGCTGGGCCTGCAGCGAGGCCTGATCCAGACGTTCCAGCAATTCGAACAGCGCACTCATGCTGCGCTCGCCACGGGTGAGGATGAAACGGCCGACCTCGTCGCTCATCTGCAGGCCACGGCGTGAGGCACGCAGTTGCAGGGCGCGCAGCTTGTCTTCGTCGAACAGCTCATGCAGTTGGAAAACCAGCGCCAGGGTCAACCGCGACTTCAGGTCAGGCAATTGAATCGGCAGCTCGCGCGGCGACATGGTGCCCGCCAGCAAAAGACGCCTGCCGCTGTCACGCAAGCGGTTGAACAGATGGAACAAGCCTTCTTCCCAATCGCTGCGCCCAGCCACTGCATCGAGGTCATCGAGGCAGACCAGTTCACACAGCTCGAGATTGTCGAGCAACTCCGGGCCGTGCTGCACCACCTCGCCGAGCGGCAGATACACCACCGCCTCGCCACGCTGTTCGAAACGCAGGCAGGCGGCTTGCAGCAAATGGCTACGCCCGACGCCTTCGGCGCCCCACAGGTAGATCAGGCTTTCCGTCCAGCCGGCGTCGGCCTCGCACAGGCGCTCGACATAGCCCAAGGCCGCGGCATTGGCGCCGGGGTAGTAGTTGGCGAAGGTGGCGTCATCACGCAGACGCACCCCCAGAGGCAGCTGGATTGGTTTCATGCAGGACTCGGCGGCTCGTCGGAACCGCTATTGGACTCTCCGTAAAGGCCGGAAAGTTTATATAAATCATGGGCATGACGCAGCAAAACCATGATCACGGCAGCAACCGGCAATGCCAGCAGCACGCCGGTAAAGCCAAATAACTGGCCACCCGCGAGGATCGCGAAGATCACCGCGACCGGGTGCAGGCCGATACGATCGCCAACCAGCATGGGCGTCAGGACCATGCCTTCGAGCAGTTGGCCGATCATGAACACCACGCCGATACCGATCAGCGGATAGGGTTCGAGGCCGAACTGGAACAGCGCAGCGGTCAGCGCCGCACCGATACCGACGATAAAACCCATATACGGCACGATACTCGCCAGGCCCGCCAGCACGCCGATCAACAGCCCCAGCTCCAGCCCAACCAGCATCAGCCCGGAGGCATAGATGACGCTCAACGCCAGCATCACCAGTAACTGGCCGCGCAGGAAGGCGCCGAGCACCTCGTGGCATTCGCCAGTCAGCTTGACCACCAGCCCCTCGCGCTGACGCGGCAGCAGGCGGCGCACCCGCTCGACCAGCACGTCCCAGTCACGCATCAGGTAAAAACTGACCACCGGAATCAGCAGCAGGTTGCCCAGCCAGGCCAGCAGTGCCAACCCCGAGGATGTCGCCTGGGCCAGCACCGCCTTGAGTACATCGGTGGTCTTGCCGATGTTTTCGGTAAACACCTGCTTGAGCTGATCGACCTGCAGCAGGTCATCCTGCAACCCCAGGTGCGACTGCGACCAGGGCAAGGCCGTGCCCTGCAGCCAGTCGAGCATTTCCGGCGCCAGCTGATACAGGCGCACCAGCTGTCGTCCCAGCATGGGCACCAGCACCAGCAGGAGGATGAGCAATACCAGAGCGAACAACGCGAACACCACGATCACACCACCGGTACGTGACAGACGGTGGCGCTCCAGCCGGTCGACCAGCGGGTCGCCCATGTAGGCCAGCAGGATGCCGATGAGGAACGGGGATAGAATCGGGTGCAACAAGTACAGCAGCCAGCCGAGCAGAAACAGCCCAGCCATCCATAGCCAACGGGTGGAATCGGTCATGCTCGCGTCCTCGATGCGAAACGGCGCCTGACGGCGCCGCGTGTAACTGGGCGGTGATTTACCTGCCAGCAAGCTTACCAGCGAAAGCGCAGCTGATCGGTGCGCGGTTTCACCTGCGGCGCGTCGGTTACGCCCGTTTCAGGGTTCTCTACCGGCTCAGCGGCATCGAGCGGTTCGCTGACTTCCTGCAACTGCCCCAATGCCAGCTGCGCGCGCAGTTGCTCCGGGCTGGCACTGACCTGGTAGACCAGGCGTTGGCCGTCGATCTCCTGCAAGCGTGCAGCGAAGGGTTCGAGCAGGCGCTCCAGCGCCGCGAAACGGCCCAGATCGGCGCCTTCGATCACCAGCGTCAGGCTTTGCGCGGCACCTGGCTTGACCAGAAAACGCGGCGCCAGGCGCTCGGCCACGGCCAGCATCACCGCATCGGCCAGCGCAGCTTGATCGGCGGCTTCGGCCTTGCCCTGCTCGCGCTCGTCACCCAGCCACAGGCGCCAGGTCGCCTGCCAGCTGCCGCTGCTTTCGGTCGCCTGCACGGCCAGCAATGCATCGGCAGCGTAGCGCTCGGAAGCCTCGCGCAAGGCCTGAGGATCATTGGCCAACAGCACGTCGGTAGTGCCCACTGCTTGCTCGCTCAGGTCCGCCAGTGGCAAACGCAGTGGCAGGCCACGATGTTGAGCGGCATCGCGCAGCAGTGCCGATGCGCTCTGGCTTTCGCCAACCAGTTGGCTGCCTTCCGGCGACTCATTGAGCCACCAGGTCAGGATGGCCGGACGATTGGCGCCCCACAGGGCCAGGCCAGCCTGACGCAGTTGGCGATCGGTACTGCCCGGATCGAATTCGACCAGCAACGCATCGCCTTCATAGCCGTACTGGCTGACAATCTGCTGTGGGTCCTTGCGCAGCCCTTCCAACCCGGCGCCCTGCAACGCCTTGGCATCGCCGGTCAGGCGCAGCACCAGGGTCTGCAACGCTTTCTGCATGGCAGCGTCGCGACTTTCCGGCTGTTGATCGGCCACGGGCTCGCGCACCTGGTACAGACCGGTAACCGGCGCGGCCAATGCCGGCAGGCTCAAGAGCGACAGACAGAGGAACAACAGGCGGATGGGCAAACGCATTGGGGCGGACTCTCGCAAGGGATGGCTGCACGGCGGGCGGGCATAAAGGCCTATACCTTAAACAGCCGCCCCCGCCCCGGCAACCAGAGCCAGCGCCTGCGACGAAGCGCATGCACGCGAGTGGCCGCTACCGGGCAAGCCTGATAAAATCGCGCGCCTTCGCCAGCCGGTACGCGCGCCGGGCTCCTTGGATGAGCCTGCGCCACGTCGGCGCCTACACGAACTCCCCATCCAAAGGCCCGGATCTATGAGCAAGCAACCCTCCATCAGCTACAAGGACGCAGGCGTCGACATCGATGCCGGTGAAGCCCTGGTCGAACGCATCAAAGGCGTGGCCAAGCGCACTGCCCGTCCGGAAGTCATGGGTGGCCTGGGCGGCTTCGGCGCCCTGTGCGAGATCCCGGCCGGCTACAAGCAACCGGTACTGGTGTCCGGCACCGACGGCGTCGGCACCAAGCTGCGCCTGGCGCTGAACCTGAACAAGCACGACAGCATCGGCCAGGATCTGGTCGCCATGTGCGTCAACGACCTGGTGGTCTGCGGCGCCGAGCCGCTGTTCTTCCTCGACTACTACGCCACCGGCAAGCTCAACGTCGACGTCGCCGCCACTGTGGTCACCGGCATCGGCGCTGGCTGCGAACTGGCAGGCTGCTCCCTGGTCGGTGGTGAAACCGCCGAGATGCCGGGCATGTACGAAGGCGAAGACTACGACCTGGCCGGCTTCTGCGTCGGCGTGGTGGAAAAGAGCGAAATCATCGACGGCTCCAAGGTCGTCACCGGCGACGCGCTGATCGCCCTGCCCTCCTCCGGCCCGCACTCCAACGGCTACTCGCTGATCCGCAAGATCATCGAAGTCTCCGGCGCCGACATCGAGCAGGTGCAACTCGGCGACAAGGCCCTGGCTGACCTGCTGATGGCGCCGACCCGCATCTACGTCAAACCGCTGCTCAAGCTGATCAAGGACACCGGTGCGGTCAAGGCCATGGCCCACATCACCGGCGGCGGTCTGCTGGACAACATCCCGCGCGTGCTGCCGCAAGGCGCCCAGGCTGTGATCGACGTGGCCAGCTGGAATCGCCCGGCCGTGTTCGACTGGCTGCAAGAACAAGGCAACGTCGACGAGCACGAAATGCACCGCGTCCTGAACTGCGGCGTCGGCATGGTCATCTGCGTCGCTCAGGATCAGGTCGAAACCGCCCTGGCCAGCCTGCGCGCCAGCGGCGAGCAACCTTGGGTCATCGGCCAGATCACCGCCGCGGCAGAAGGCGCAGCCCAGGTTCAGCTGAATAACCTGAAAGCCCACTGATGCCCTGTAATGTCGTCGTCCTGATCTCCGGATCAGGCAGCAACCTGCAAGCGCTGATCGACAGCGTCGCCCACGACGGCAATCCGGCTCGCATCGCCGCGGTTATTTGCAACCGCGCCGGTGCCTACGGCCTGGAACGGGCAGAGCAGGCCGGGATCACCACCGGCCTGCTCGACCACAAGCAGTTCGACGGCCGCGAAGCCTTCGATGCCGCTCTGATCCAGACCATCGACGCCCACCAGCCTGACCTGGTGGTGCTGGCTGGCTTCATGCGCATTCTCACGCCGGGCTTCGTTCAGCATTACGCAGGCCGCCTGCTGAATATCCATCCGTCACTGCTGCCCAAGCACAAAGGGCTGCACACCCATCAGCGTGCCCTGGAAGCCGGCGACACCGAGCACGGCTGCAGCGTGCACTTCGTGACCGAGGAACTCGATGGTGGCCCTCTGGTCGTACAAGCTGTGTTGCCGATTAAGGCAGACGACACGGCCGAAAGCCTTGCGCGCCGCGTGCACCAGCAGGAACACCAGATCTATCCTCTGGCGGTACGCTGGTTTGCCGAAGGCCGCTTGCGTCTTGGCGCCCAAGGCGCAATGCTGGATGGCCAGCCGCTGCCCGCCAGCGGCCACCTGATTCGAACCTAGGAGACTCTATGCGTCGTGCCCTGCTGTTCGCCCTGACACTGTTCAGCCTGCCAGCCCTTGCCGAGGACCTGCAGCCTTTCTCTGCCAGCTATACCGCGGACTGGAAGCAACTGCCGGTAAGCGGTAGCGCCGAGCGCAGCCTCAAGCACGAAGAAGACGGCCGCTGGACCCTCAACTTCGAAGCCTCGATGCTGGTCGCTGGCCTCACCGAAGAGAGCACCTTCCGCGTCGATAACGAAACCCTGATGCCACTCACCTACCGTCTCAACCGCAGCGGCCTGGGTAAAGGCAAGAAAGTCGAGCAGGACTTCGACTGGGAACAGAAGCAGGTGATCGGCACCGACCGTGGTGACGCAGTGCGCTTCCCGCTCAATCGCGGCCTGCTGGACAAATCGACCTACCAGATTGCCCTGCAACAGGACGTCGCGGCCGGCAAGAAGAGCGTGAGCTACCAGGTGGTCGACGGTGACGAGATCGAAACCTATGACTTCCGCGTGCTTGGCGAAGAAGTGGTGCGCACCAAGGCTGGCCTGATCGATGCGATCAAGGTCGAGCGCGTGCGTGACCCCACGCAAAGCACCCGCAAGACCGTGCTGTGGTTCGCCAAGGACTGGGGCCACCTGCTGGTGCGCCTGCATCAGGTGGAAACCGACGGCAAGGAATACCAAATCATGCTCAAGGAAGGCACCGTCGCCGGCAAAGCGGTCGAAGGCCGCCGCGACTGATCTGCAACCGAATAAAAAACCGGGCCATCGCCCGGTTTTTTATTGCCCGCCGCAGCGCTGACAAACAGCGCCAACCAGGACTCCTCAGTCCTGGCTGATCGCACCAATCTTGTGAATCGACAGGTCGGCGCCGTTGTATTCCTCTTCCTGGCTCAGGCGAATGCCCAGCGACGCCTTGAGCAGACCGTACACCGCGAAGCCACCAACCAGCGCGACCACCACGCCCAGCGCAGTGCCGATCACCTGGCTGGCCAGGCTCACGCCACCGAGGCCACCGAACACCTCGAGGCCGAAGATGCCGCAGGCGATACCACCCCAGACACCGCACAGGCCGTGCAGCGGCCACACGCCGAGTACGTCATCAATCTTCCATTTCACCTGTGTGGCGGTGAATGCCCAGACGAACAATGCACCGGCAATCGCGCCAGTGACCAGAGCACCTATCGGATGCATCAGGTCCGAGCCGGCGCAGATCGCGACCAGACCAGCCAGCGGGCCGTTGTGCAGGAAGCCTGGGTCGTTGCGCCCTACCAGCAACGCGGCGACGGTACCGCCGACCATGGCCATCAGCGAGTTGACCGCCACCAGGCCACTGACGCCTTCGAGCGTCTGCGCGCTCATCACGTTGAAACCGAACCAGCCGATGATCAGGATCCATGAGCCCAGCGCCAGGAATGGAATGTTCGAAGGTGCCATGGCCACCAGCTTGCCGTCGCGATAACGGCCATTACGACGCCCCAGCAGCAGCACCGCGCCGAACGCCAGCCAGCCACCCATGGCGTGCACCACCACGGAACCGGCGAAATCATGGAAGCCTGCACCGAAACGCGCCTCGAGCCAGGCCTGGAAACCATAGTTGCCATTCCAGATCAGGCCTTCGAAGAAGGGATAGACGAAGGCCACGATCAACGCCGTGGCGCACAGCTGCGGGCCGAACTTGGCGCGTTCGGCAATACCACCGGAGATGATCGCCGGAATCGCAGCGGCGAAGGTCAGCAGAAAGAAGAACTTCACCAGGCCATAGCCATGGTTCTCCGTCAGCACCGCAGCCGGCTCGAAGAAGTTGATGCCGTAGGCGATCCAGTAGCCAATGAAGAAATACGCCAGGGCAGAGATGGCGAAGTCCGAGAGAATCTTCGAGAGCGCATTGACCTGGTTTTTCTGCCGCACCGTCCCGACTTCCAGGAAGGCAAATCCGGCGTGCATGGCCAGAACCATGATTGCGCCCAGCAGGATGAACAGGGTATTGGAACCGTGGATCAGCGTGGCCACGGCACTATTGATGTTTTCCATCGAGAAAGAAAACTCCGAAGGCAGAAGAAAAGGCACCAAACAAAGGCACAAACCCGAAAATGCGCACCACAATGCAGCCAGCCTGTAGGGCGCGCCCTCGAAAAGTGCCGCCAGGTGGCCCTGAAATAGCGCCACCCAAATACGGCATATCGATGCTTATTTCTTGTTAATCAAATGGTTATGCGCGAAATTGACCATCCTGAGCCGCTTCGATAAAGCCCCATCAAGGGGCGCTTCTCGACCTTCGCGCACCAGCAAAATGCAATCGCTATACCAAACGCCAGACCGGTCATTTCCCGACTATTCTTGCGGAACCCTCACGCTACCGAGCACTCGTAAGTAGTACATACCCAATGCAGAGGACTGCTCACCATGCCACGCAAAGCCGCTACTCCAAGCACCAAGGACGCCCTGCTGGATGAATTCCAGGCTCTGGTCAGCGACACCGAGAAGCTCCTGCAACATTCCGCCAGCCTCGCCGGCGAACAGGCCGAATCCCTGCGCGACGACATTCGCAGCAGTCTTGATCGCGCCCGTGACACCCTCCATAAAGCCGAGTCCGGGCTACGTGAGCAAGGCAAGATTGCCGTCGATGCCACCGAGGATTACGTACACAAACACCCGTGGCAGGCGCTTGGCCTGTCGGCCGCTATCGGCCTGGTACTGGGCCTGCTGATCAGCCGCCGTTGACAGCGCCCATGTCCAACGGACCTTCGCCACGACGCTTGGGAGCAGCCCTTCTGGGCCTGCTCCAGGGCCATGTGGCGCTGCTGGCCCATGAACTCGAAGACCAACGTAACCAGGCACTACGCGCGCTGCTGCTAGGCGGCCTGTGCCTGGCCTTCGCCCTGCTCCTGCTTATTGGCCTATCCGCGCTACTGTTGATCGTCTACTGGGACAGCCACCGCCTGGCGGTCGCCACCGGCCTGTGCCTGTTCTACGGTATCGGCCTGCTCGGCTGCGGCGCCTGGCTGCTGACCAGCTTGCGCAACGCCGAAGCGCCGTTCAGCGCCAGCCTGGAAGAACTGCAACGCGACCGCGAGCAACTGCTGCCATGACCTCTACCCTGCCCCCGGGCGCCTCGCGCCGCCAGCTACGCAAAGCCGTGCTGCGCATGCGCCTGGAAATGCATCGCCAGGAACTGCGTCATGAAATGCTGCAGATCAGCCAGCCACTGAAACAGGTACGGGAGTACGGGCAACGCCTGCGTCAGGGAAACGCACCATTTTTGCTCACTGGTGGCGCACTGGCACTGGCCGGCCTGCTCGGTGGCAAACGCGGTTGGCGGCGCTGGCTACGCCTGGCATTGATCATCGCGCCACTACTCCGGCGCCGGCCGAACGTCAGCGATTGAAGCAGACATTGGTATAGACCTGGACTGGCCGCGATCTTGCTAGGTTGAACAACCCAGCCGCCATTCGGCGGCTCAACCGCTGAGCGCTAAGGACACCCCAGGTGATCGACGGACTGCCTTTTGCCGTCTTCCAACCCTTCATCGACACCGCTACCGGCCGTATCGCTGGCGTCGAGGCATTGGCGCGGCTGCGCGATGCCCATGGTGAGGCACGCTCGGCCGGACCACTGTTCGCTGATCCGAAAACCCCACCCGCCGCCCTGCGCCGCCTCGACCGACAGGTGCGCGAAGATGCTCTGCGCCGCTTTCACCAGGCCCCGGCGGACTGGTTTCTGAGCCTGAACATTTCGCCGCGCTGGATCAGCCGCTTGCGCCCGGCGCAACCCCTGCCCAGCCTGATTCAGCTGCAACGCAGTGGCATCGATCCGGCGCGCATCGTCTTCGAGATCACCGAACTCGGCGGAGCCAGTCAGCGCCTGACTGACGTGGTATCGCGCTACCGCGACGCCGGTGCGCGTATCGCCATCGACGACTTCGGTGCCGGCTACTCGCAGCTCGACCGCGTGTTGGCACTGCAGCCAGACATTCTCAAGCTGGACATGCGCCTGTTTCAGGAAGCTGCCCGTGGCGGCCCCAGCGGCGAGGTAGTCAAAGCCCTGGCACAGATGGCCGAAAAGACTGGCTGCTGGATCATCGCCGAAGGCGTGGAAACCGAAGCCGAACTGAACTTCGCCCTGGAATGCGGCGCCCGTTACGTACAGGGGTTCCTGTTCGCCAAGGCGGAAGAAGAGCTGTTCGCCAGTGACGCCTTCGTCGGCCGCTTCGCGCGGCTGCGTGACAACTACGTACAGCAGAAACTCGCCGAGCGCGCACGCCTGGTCAACCTGCGCCAGCAACTGGCTGAGTTGATGTCCGAACTCAGGTTGTGGGCCGAAAGCGGCGCTCCGGCAACGAGCCTGAAAGCGCCGGACCACTACCCTTGGCTGTTGCGCATCTATCAGTGCGACCGTCACGGCACCCAGCTCACGCCGAACCTGGAATGGCGCCAGGGCACGTGGCAGGCCGATGATCGCTACCTCGGCCACAACTGGTCGTGGCGCCCCTACTTCTATCAACTGCTGGCCGAAGGCTGGGAAGAGCGCCGCCTGACCCTCTCCACCACCTACCGCGACGCCACCACCAACCAGTACTGCCTGACGGCAGGCCAGTTCATCGACAACGGCCGTCGCCTGCTGCTGGTGGATATCGACGCCGCCGGCCTTTAGCCAACCGGGGTTGCAGCCGGCGGCACGAACACCCAAGCTAGGCGCTCTGATCAACCTGGCGAGGATAGGCCTTGGATTGGCACACCCTGCTCACCCGCGAACGTCTTGGCAAACCCGCTCCCAGCTCGGCAGAACTGGGGCGCAGTCCCTTTCACAAGGATCATGACCGCATCATCTTCTCCGGTGCATTCCGCCGCCTGGGGCGCAAGACCCAGGTGCATCCCGTTTCGAGCAACGACCATATCCATACACGCCTGACCCACTCGCTGGAAGTCAGCTGCGTCGGCCGTTCGCTGGCCATGCGTGTCGGCGAGATGCTGCGTGATGAGCTGCCCCACTGGTGCACCCCGAGCGACCTGGGCATGGTGGTGCAGTCCGCCTGCCTGGCTCACGACATTGGCAACCCACCGTTCGGCCACTCCGGCGAAGACGCCATTCGCCACTGGTTCCAGCAGGCCGCCGGACGCGGCTGGCTGGACGCGATGAGCGATGCCGAGCGCGGCGACTTTCTCAATTTCGAAGGCAACGCGCAGGGCTTTCGCGTACTCACTCAGCTCGAATATCACCAGTTCGACGGCGGTACGCGGCTGACCTACGCCACCCTGGGCACCTATCTTAAGTACCCCTGGACCGCCCGCCACGCCGACGCCCAGGGCTACAAGAAGCACAAGTTCGGTTGCTACCAGAGCGAGTTGCCGCTGCTCGAACAGATCGCCGCCAAACTCGAACTGCCACAACTGGAGGCGCAGCGCTGGGCGCGCCACCCGCTGGTCTATCTGATGGAGGCGGCGGACGACATCTGCTACGGCCTGATCGACCTGGAAGACGGCGTGGAGATGGAGCTGCTCGACTACACCGAAGTCGAGGCATTGCTGCTCGACCTGGTGGGCGATGACCTGCCGGAAACCTATCGCCAGCTCGGCCCTAAGGACTCGCGCCGACGCAAACTGGCTATTCTGCGCGGCAAGGCCATCGAACACCTGACCAACGCGGCGGCCAGCGCCTTCGTCGAGCAACAGCACGCCCTGCTGGGTGGCAGCCTGCAGGGCGATCTGGTCGAACACATGCACGGTGCCGCCAAGCACTGCGTGCAGAGCGCGAAGTCCCTGGCGCGCGAGAAGATCTTCCACGACAAGCGCAAGACCCTGCACGAGATCGGCGCTTACACCACGCTGGAGATTCTCCTCAATGCCTTCTGCGGGGCTGCACTGGAGCAGCACAGCGGGCGCCCGCTGTCGTTCAAGCATCGGCGTATTCTCGACCTGCTCAGCTACTACGCTCCCGAACCGGGCTGGCCGCTGTATCGCTCGTTCATGCGGGTAATCGACTTCATCGCCGGCATGACAGACAGCTACGCTACGGAAATGGCGAGGGAGATGACGGGCCGTTCGAGCCCGATCTGACGAACAGAACGCATGAAGAACCTGATTCGCAACAGTTTTACCTGGCATGCCGGCCCGCCGGCCTGGGGTCCGGCCGTGGTCGCGGGGCTGGGCTGTGCATTGCCGCTGCTGCTCGGGCTGAGCACCGCCCACAGCGGTTTTCTCTGGGCCTCGGCAGGCGCATTCCAGGCTGCCCAGGCCAACCCGCTGCACCGCTTCGGCATGCTGCGTATGCTGCTGCTCACTGGTCTCGGCGCCTGCAGCGCCGGCCTGGGTTTCTGGGCTGGCAGTCACCCCCTGATCAGCCTGGGCATTTTCGCGGCGTTCGGGCTGCTCCTGGCCTGGCTGCAACGCTTCGGTAGCGAGGCCGGCAAACTGGGCATCGGCCTGTGCATCTGCCTGTGTCTCGGCCAGGGGCAATTCGGTATCGGCAACCTGCACAATCCTTATGCAGTGGCCATGCTGTTCATCCTCGGCGGGCTCTGGGTAATGCTGCTGGCCTTCGGCTTGCGCGGTCTGCACGGCCTGCGCATGTGGCCGTACATGCCGCGCTTCCTGGCCATCCTCAAGGTGCTCAAGCGCCACGCTCAGCGCCTGCCACGCCAACAATGGCGCCTGCACGCCCTGGCCTGCATGCTGGCCTTCGCCGCCTCAGGGCTGATCGTCAATCTTGCCGGCCTGTCGCGTGGTTACTGGCTGACGCTGACCGTCATCAGCACGCTGCAACTGGAGTTCCAAGGCAGCCTGGTGCGTGCCCTGCAGGCCAGTCTGGCCAGCCTGGCCGCCGCCGGCCTGCTGATCATCTTCGGCCACAGCCTGCAGAGCCCACCGATGATGGTGATGACCCTGCTGGTTCTGGTCTTTCTCAGCCGGGCGCTACAAGCCAATCACTATGGCCTGTTCGTGCTGCAGACCAGTGTGTGCTTCGTGCTCCTGGCCGAGAGCCTGGCGCAGGATTGGCACCTGGCCGAAGTTCGCCTGCTCAACGCGCTGATTGGCGTCGCCCTGACCCTGACCATCGCACTGCTGGTGCATGGCCTGCGCTTGCAACTGAACAAACCGGGCAAGCCCGAGGACAACTCGCAACAGCCTTTATAACGTTTCGGCAGATTCGCTCACTCTTCACTATGCTGTTGGAGCCTGCAGCGCCAGCAAGGAGTGAAGTGCGATGCCCAATACAGCGGTTGCGCGCGAACGCCGTTTCCCCCTGCATGTTCATATCAGCGTCCTGTTCACCCTTCTCTTGCTATTCACTGGTGTGGTGCTGGGGCTGTTCAACTATCAGCAGACCAGCCGGCTGATCTTCTCCAGCAGTTCGACCCTGTTCGAGCGCATCCAGTACGACGTGCAGAAGGACCTGGACAGCACCTATCGTCCGATACGTCACCTGCTCAGCCTGCTGGCACTGCACCCTGCCACCCAGGCCGATACGCTCGACGAACGCCTGGAAATGCTGCCGCTGTTCGTCCGGCCCTTGCGCGACAACCCCAAACTGGCCTCGGTCTACCTCGGCTACGAGGATGGCGACTTCTTCATGGTCAGACCGCTGCGCAGCGACATGCTCAAGCAGCGCTTCGATGTGCCGGACAAAGCCGCCTATCAGGTCTGGGCCATCGACCGCAGCAGTGCCGGCACCGAGAGCGACTACCTGTTCTACGATGGATCGCTGAATCAGCTCAGCCGCAGGCAGAACCTCAGCGAGCCCTATGATCCAAGGCAACGCGAGTGGTTCAAGCGTGCGCGTGGCGACGGCGGGCAGATCACCACCGCCCCCTATCTGTTCTTCTCCACCCAGGAAATCGGCACCACCCTGGCCAGGCGCAGCGGGCTGACCACCGTGATCGGCGCAGACCTGACCCTCGATGATCTTTCCGCTACCCTGGCCAGCCACCGCGTCACCCAAAACAGCCAGGTGGTACTCGCCGACAGTGACGGCAACGCCGTGGCCTACCCCGATAGCAGCCGCCTACTCAAGGAGGTCGACGGCAAGGTATCGCTAGTCAAGGTCAGCGAACTCAACCCGGCCCTGGGTGAACTGTTGGCCGGCCAGTTGAGCGAGCAGGACGAAGGCATCGTCGAGCTGGCCAAGCAGCGCTGGGCCATGGCCCATCGGCACATTCAGGAAGGCGGACCGCAGGGTTTGCATCTGGCGCTGCTGGTTCCCGAGCAAGAATTGTTGGCCGAGGCCTACCGCATCCGCTGGCAGGGTGCCCTGATCACCCTCACCACCTTGCTGCTGTGTCTACCGCTAGGCTGGCTGACCTCACGCGTGGTGGTCAAACCACTGCGTAGCCTGGTGCAGGAGGCGCAGGCCATCCGCCGCTTCGATTTCGCCTATCCGGCCAGCGGACGCTCACCGATTCTCGAAGTCGATCAACTGGCAGTGTCGATGAGCAGCATGAAGGACACCCTGTCGAGCTTCCTCGACATCGCCGCCAGCCTGTCCGCAGAAACCCATTTCGAAGCACTGATCAAACGGGTGATGGACGCCACCGTCTCCATCAGCGAGGCCCAAGGTGGCCTGCTCTATCTGCTGGACAACGACAGCGGCCGACTGGAACCGCATGGGCTGATCATCGACGGCCAGAGCCGTAGCCTCGCCGAACTGGGCATCCACGGCTTGGCCCATGACAATCCGACCCTTCCCACTTGGTTACAACGCCCGGCTAGCGGTGGCGATAGCATCGCTACCTCCATCGGCTTCGACCAGGCCGGGACATTCCAGGGGCTGCTGTCGGCCATGGACAGCCCGCGCCTGCACCTGATCGCGGCTGGTTTGCACAACCGTCAGGGCGACACCGTCGGCGTGCTGGTGCTGCTGCAACGCGATACCGGCGAGAACAGCGAGAGCATGCTCAGCCCGGACCGTGTCGCCTTCGTCGACGCCGTTTCGGGCAGTGCCGCACTGTGCATCGAAAGCCAACGCCTGCTGGCCCGGCAGAAACAACTACTGGACGCCTTCATCCAGCTGATCGCCGGCGCCATCGATGCCAAGAGCCCCTACACCGGCGGCCATTGCCAGCGCGTGCCGGAAATCACCCTGATGCTGGCGCGCGCGGCTGCCGAGAGCGATGCCCCGGAGTTTCGTGACTACAAGCCCACTGACGAAGAATGGGAGGCACTGCATATCGCCGCCTGGCTGCACGATTGCGGCAAGGTCACCACACCCGAATATGTGGTGGACAAGGCGACCAAGCTGGAAACCCTGTACGACCGCATTCACGAAGTGCGCATGCGCTTCGAGGTGCTCAAGCGCGACGCCTGGATCGCCTATTGGCGGGCCCTCGCCGAAGGCGGTGAGGAGGCGGCGTTGGCCATCCAGCGTGATGAGTTGCTTAGCGATCTGGACGACGAGTTCGCCTTCATCGCACGCATCAACTTGGGGGGCGAGGCCATGGCCGATGTCGATCAGGCGCGCCTGCAACAGATCGCCGAACGACGCTGGCTACGGACTCTGGACAACCGCCTGGGAGTTTCCTGGGAGGAAGCCAAGCGCCTGGAGCGCTCGCCGCCAAGCCGCCTGCCGGTGGAAGAACCACTGCTCGCCGACCGCCCCGAACATCTGATCGAGCGCGTCGGCCAGGAAGTGATCGCAGCGGACAATCGCTGGGGCTTCAAGCTGGACGTGCCGCCGTACAAGTTCGACCGCGGCGAGCTGCACAACCTGAGCATCGCCCGTGGCACGTTGACGGCCGAGGAGCGCTACATCATCAACCACCATATCGTGCAGACCATCCTGATGCTCGACCGGCTGCCCTTCCCCAAACACCTGCAGAACGTCACCGAGATCGCCGGTGGGCACCACGAGAAGATGGATGGCAGCGGCTATCCCAAACGCCTGACGCGCGAGCAGATGAGCCTGCCGGCACGCATGATGGCCATCGCCGATATCTTCGAAGCCCTTACCGCAGTGGATCGCCCCTACAAGAAAGGCAAGACACTGTCTGAGGCGTTGAACATCATGGCTGGCATGTGCAAAGGCGCGCACATCGACCCGCAGCTGTTCGCCCTGTTCATCCGCACTGGCATCTACCGGCGCTATGCCGAACGCTTCATGCAGGCCGAACAGATCGATCAGGTGGACGAACAAGCGCTGCTGGAAAAAGCGGGATTACTGTAGAAGTGAACTGCGCTCACGAGGCGTTACGCGACGCCTCGCTTCGCGAGCAGAGCTCGCTCCTACAACAATTGGCGGGCGCCTGGATGAGCCTAAAGGCCATCCAGACAAACGGCGCCGGAGAACCCGGCGCCGCGTCGCGATCAAGCCTGGTTGATCGGGTTTTCCGGGTACCAGACATCCTGCAGCGGGCTGAGCTCGAACTTCTCCAGTTCGTCACGGCCTTTCAGCCAGGCCTCGACGGCAGCGCGCTGCGCCTCGTCCACCGAGCCACGCTTGGCCAGGCAGACCAGACCGAAGTCTTCACCACCGACGTAATCCAGGCCGTTGCCGTCAATGGCCTGATCGAGGAACTGATCGACGAAATCGTCGAGGGTCTGGTCGCTCAAGTCGGCCTTGAAGTTCAGGGTCAGCTCGAAGCCCAGCTCCTGGAATTCATCGACACAGAGCTTCTTGCGCAGACGGCGGGAACGGTTGGTCGCCATGAAACAATCCTCAAAGGTAATAACGCGCGGCACTCTAGCAGTTTCGCCGACACAGCGCCCGTCTTGTATCACCCACCAGCTCTGCGAGCATGCTGAACATCAGCTGTTTGCGAGCGTTGTTTTTAATCAGGCGGTGCCGACTGCGAGCAGAATCTTGCGGCATAATGCCGGCAACTTTTCCCCGAGCCAGACAGTCCTTTGTCTGTCTTCCTCGTTACTCCCGCCTGCCTGCGGAAGGTCCTTGTCCATGATTCAGCGGTTTCGCCAACTGGCGCTGAGCGCCGTGCTTCTCCCCCTCGCCCTGTCCTGCCACGCTGCCAGCGCCGCACTCCCTGCAAAGGTCGAGCAAGCACTGAAAGCCAACAAGATTTCCAACAACTCGCTGTCAGTGATGACCGTGCCTCTGAGCGGGCAAACCGGTGGCCTGCAGTTCAACTCCGACGTCTCGGTCAACCCAGCCTCAACCATGAAGCTGGTGACCACCTACGCAGCACTTGAGCTGCTGGGCCCCAACCATCAGTGGAAGACCGAGTTCTATGCCGACGGCCCGCTGAAGGACGGCGTGCTGCATGGCAACCTCTACCTCAAGGGTGGCGGCGACCCGAAACTCAACATGGAGAAGCTCTGGCTGCTGCTGCGCGACTTGCGCATCAATGGCGTGCATCAGGTTCAAGGAGACCTGGTACTCGATCGCAGCTTCTTCGTCGCCCCACAGTTGCCGGCGTTCAATGACGACGGCGGCGATGCCAACAAGCCCTTCCTGGTCAAACCAGACTCGCTGCTGGTCAACCTCAAGGCGCAACGCTTCATCACCCGCGCCGAAGGCGGCAAGGTGAGTATCGCCATGGACCCACCCATCGCGACGATCCGCATCGATAATCAGGTGCGCGTCCTCAAGGCCGCCAAGTGCCCGGCCTGGCCGGACATCCGCTACAACGCGGTGGACCAGTACGACGGCACCACACTGATCGTCAGCGGCCAACTGGCCGAGGGCTGCAGTGCACAAACCTACCTATCCCTGCTCGACCACCCCAGTTATGCCGCCGGCGCAGTGCGTGGCATCTGGCAGGAGCTGGGCGGTAAGATCCTCGGCAAGGACCGTCTGGGGCCGGTACCGGAAGACGCCCGCATGCTGGTGCGCGCTTTCTCCCCGGATGTGGTGGAAATCGTCCGCGACATCAACAAGTACAGCAACAACACCATGGCCCGGCAGCTGTTCCTCAGCATCGGTGCGCAGTTCCGCACCGAAGCCGACAAGGACGATTCCCTAGCCGCGCAGCGCGTGATCCGCAGTTGGCTGGCCCGCAAGGGCATCACCGCGCCACACCTGGTGCTGGAAAATGGCTCTGGTCTGTCACGCGCAGAACGCATCAGCGCACGGGAGATGGCGCTGATCCTCCAGGCGGCCTGGCGTAGTCCGTACGCCGCCGAGTTCCGCAGTTCGATGCCGCTGGTAGCGATGGATGGCACCATGCGTCGTCGCCTACAACGTACGCCGCTGGTAGGCGAGGCGCACATCAAGACCGGCACCCTGAACAACGTACGCGCCATCGCCGGCTACAGCCGTGACAGCAATGGCCAGGACTGGGCTGTGGTCGCCATTCTCAACGACCCGAAACCCTGGGGTGCCACCTCGATTCTCGATCAGGTGCTGCTCGACACCTACAGCCAACCCAAGCGCTGACGACCACGTAGCCCGGATGCAATCCGGGGGCTTTATGAAGCAGGCCCCGGATTGTGTCCGGGCTACGCAATCAGCGGGCGCTGAAACGCCAGGCGCGGTGGATCTTAGGATTACGCGCAAAGTCCGGGTCCAGCGTCTGCGCGCTGATCTCTTCGACCTGATAGCGCGCCACCAGGCTTTCATCCAGCTGGAACTTGCGGAAGTTGTTGGAGAAATACAGCACACCGCCGCGGGCCAGGCGCGCCATGGCCAGGTCGAGCAATTCGACGTGATCACGCTGCACATCGAACACGCCTTCCATGCGCTTGGAGTTGGAGAAGGTTGGTGGATCGATAAAGATCAGGTCGTACTCGCCGCGATCCTCACCCAGCCAGGCCATCACATCACCCTGCTCCAGGCGATGCTTGTCAGAAAAGCCGTTGAGCGACAGGTTGCGTCGCGCCCAGTCCAGGTAGGTTTTCGACAGATCGACGCTGGTGGTGCTGCGCGCCCCGCCCTTGGCCGCATGCGCAGTGGCCGTGGCGGTGTAGCAGAACAGGTTGAGGAAACGCTTGCCGGCTGCCTCGCGTTGCAGGCGCAGGCGCAACGGACGATGATCGAGAAACAGCCCGGTATCCAGGTAGTCGGTGAGGTTGACCAGCAGCTTGACCCCGCCTTCGCTCACCTCCATGAACTGTCCCTGAGCAGCCTGGCGCTGATACTGCTTGGTACCGGCCTGGCGTTCACGTCGCTTGATCACCACGCGGCTCTGCGCCACGCCCAGTGCCTGCGGTATCGCAACCAGGGCATCGAGCAAACGCGCCTGTGCCTTGTCCGGATCGATAGAGCGCGGCGCAGCATACTCCTGAACGTGCACCCAATCGCGGTACAGATCGACGGCCACGGCATACTCGGGCATATCGGCATCGTACAAGCGGTAGCATTCGATGCCATCGCGGCGCGCCCACTTGCCGAGTTGCTTGAGGTTCTTCTGCAAGCGGTTGGCGAACATCTGCCCGCCTTCGGACAGGCGCGCCTGCTGCGGCGCATCATTAGCCGGCTCGTCATCGTCCTCGCGCGCACGTCGCTCACCCGTAACGAACTGCTCGGTCTGTACCTTGATCAGCAGCAGCTTGCAGGGCAGTGCACCGTTCCAGAAGGCATACTGCTTGTGGCTACGCAGGCCCATGCGCTTGCCCAGCTCGGGCGCGCCGGTGAACACCGCCGCCTCCCAGCCCAGACAGGCCTGACGCAGGCGCTCGCCCAGGTTTTGATAGAGATACAGCAAGCTGGCTTCATCGCCCAGGCGCTCACCGTAAGGCGGGTTGCTGATCACTAGTCCCTTCTGATTCTGGTCCGGACGCGGCTCGAAACTGCCCAGCTCGCCCTGATAGATCTTCACCCAGCCGGACAGACCGGCGCGCTCGACGTTGTTACGCCCAGGCTGGATCAAGCGCGGGTCGGCTTCATAACCGCGAATCCACAGTGGCGGCTTGGCCAAGCCTGCGGTGGCGCGCTGCTCGGCCTCGGCATGCAGCTTCTTCCAGATTGCCGGCACATGACCGAGCCAGTTGGAGAAGCCCCAGTGCTCGCGCTTTAGATTGGGTGCGATGTCCGCAGCCATCAGCGCCGCTTCCACCAGGAAGGTGCCCACGCCACACATCGGGTCGGCCAACGCGCCACCTTCGGCCGCGATACGCGGCCAACCAGCACGGATCAGCACCGCAGCAGCCAGGTTCTCCTTCAGCGGTGCGGCGCCCTGCTGCAGGCGATAACCACGCTGATGCAGGCTGTGGCCGGAAAGATCCAGAGAAAGCACCGCTTCACCACGATCCAGGCGCAGGTGCACGCGCAGATCCGGGTTGAGCTTGTCGATGCTGGGACGTTCGCCACCGGCCGTACGCAGCCGGTCGACAATCGCATCCTTGACCTTGAGTGCGCCGAAGTGAGTGTTGTCGATGCCCGAGCCATTGCCGCTGAATTCCACCGCCAGGCTGCCCGAGGGCTCCAGATGGTCGCGCCAGTCCACCGCCTGGACGCCGTCATAAAGCTCGTCGGCGTTGTTCATGGCAAAGCGCGACAGCACCAGCAGCACGCGGTTGGCCAGACGCGACCACAGACACAATCGATAGGCCACCTCGATTTCGGCATGGCCACGGACCGCAGCGGTCTGCTCGCGCACATCCTCCAGGCCCAACGTTTTGGCCTCTTCCAGTAAGAGGCCCTCAAGCCCTTTGGGGCAAGTCAGCACGATTTCGTAACGATCAGACATGGATGTTCCACTGCCTATGGCAATCAGGGAGGTGCAGCGGCGCACCTCGACTCAAAATAAGTGACAAAAGGTCACAGCGCGACCCTTCGTCGGAATAAGCAAGCACTCTCATTTGCACTAGCAAAATGAGCTCATCGGCGCGCATAGCCAGATATGACGGCGTCTGGCTGAAAGTGGCTGGACGTATCTCCAGCATCCTTATGGCCTCACCCGCATTTAGGTTACGCCCTTATGACAAATCGATCATTCACAGGCCCCGGTGCATTCGTTAGAACACTACCTAGGGCTTTCGCTGCAACGGCGAAGGCACAGAAAGTTCGCCACGCCGGCAGCGGACTTTCGTAGGCAGGCGATTTCTGCCTGGCCTTGCTACAAGGCCAACGGGACATAACAGTCAACAGTGAGGGCAACACCCTATGAGAAGACTTAAGCGTGATCCGTTAGAAAGAGCTTTTTTGCGCGGCTATCAGTACGGCATCAATGGTAAATCCCGCGAACTCTGCCCCTTTACCCTACCTTCGGTTCGTCAGGCCTGGCTCAATGGCTGGCGTGAGGGCCGTGGCGACAACTGGGATGGGCTGACCGGCACAGCCGGTATTCATCGACTCAACGAACTTCACGCTGTCGGCTGATCAGGATCACACCCGACTTCACCATGCCGACCCCCTCCGGGCGGCGGGGGCAAGCCCAAGGGCTCCTTCGGGAGCCCTATTTATTTCGGTAACGCGGCAATCGCATCCACGGCCTCGCGAATCAGCGCCGGCCCTTTGTAGATGAACCCTGAATAGATCTGTACCAGGCTCGCGCCCGCCGCGATCTTCTCCGCTGCATGCTTGCCTTCGGTAATACCGCCGACCGCAATGATCGGCAAACGGCCCGACAGCTCACCTGCCAATACCCTGACGATATGCGTGCTCTTGCCACGCACCGGCGCGCCCGACAGACCGCCGGCTTCGTCACCATGGGCCAGCCCCTCGACACCTTCTCGGCTGAGCGTGGTGTTGGTGGCGATCACCGCATCCATGTCGGCGCCCAGCAGCGCTGACGCCACCAGAGCGGTCTCTTCATCGCTCATGTCCGGGGCAATTTTGATCGCCAGCGGCACGCGCTTGCCGTGCTCCTGAGTCAGATCTTCCTGACGACGACGCAGCGCCTCGAGCAACTCCTTCAGCGAGTCGCCGAACTGCAGACTGCGCAGCCCTGGCGTATTGGGGGAGCTGACGTTGACTGTGACATAGCTGGCATGGGCATACACCTTGTCCAGGCAGGCCAGGTAATCGTCCACTGCCCGTTCAACCGGTGTATCGAAGTTCTTACCGATATTGATACCCAGCACACCCTTGAACTTCGCCGCCTTGACCCGCTCGAGCAGATGATCGACGCCATGGTTGTTGAAGCCCATGCGGTTGATCACCGCCTCGGCCTCCGGTAGGCGGAACAGGCGCGGTTTGGGGTTGCCCGGCTGCGGACGCGGGGTCACTGTGCCGATCTCGACAAAGCCGAAGCCAAGCTGGGCGAAGCCGTCGATGGCATCACCGTTCTTGTCCAGCCCAGCCGCCAGACCGACTGGATTGGCGAACTGCAAACCCATCACGTTTACCGGCAGGCTGGTCGGCGCCTTGGTCAGCAGGCCATTGAGTCCCAAACGGCCACCAGCACCGATCAGATCGATGGACAGCTCATGAGAAATTTCCGGGGACAGTTTGAACAGCAGCTCGCGGGCCAGTGAGTACATGGGCAGGCTTAGCTCGACAGGTAGAAGGTTGGCAGGCCGGCGATTATAGCCGTGCAGGCACCGCTGGCGCGAGGCAAGCACGCCAGATCAGTCCAAAGGGCGTAAGCTCAACAACTCACCGGTGCCGCTGAACTCCAGCACGAAGGAACCATAGATACCGGCATGGGTCAGATACGGCCGCAGATGATGGGCCGGCAAACTGACGCGGCGCCCATCACGGCTTTGCGCCATAATCCGGTTGGCATGGCCTCGATAGATGGCCTGCAACCGTTCGGCCGATAACGCAATATCCAGCACCAAGCTGGGCATGGAGGCACCCTCGCAAATGAATGCGGCTATTTTGCCACAGACCTGCACCGCGACAGACGCTCACGCGCCGCGCTACGCTATAGGGGTAATAGCCGTCCACGTCTGCCACACTGCGGTAGACGCTTCAGGAGCGATCTGCCGGCCATGAGCCTGTCCGAGCCCTCAACCATCAGCAGCCGCCTGGCAGCCCTGGCACAACGCATGGGTCTGCTCGGTCGCAACTCACGGCAGATATTCAGCAAAGCCAGCGCCCTGCGCCTGCCATTCAAACCGCTACCTGCAGCGGTCGAGAGCATCTGCTGGCACGACGGCCCTCAATTGCAGCTCTTGCTCAACCTGCCGCTCGGCGCGCTCTCCGGCCCCGTACAGGAAGACAAGGCCCGCGCGCATTCAGCGCTGTCTCAGGTCGTGGAAGCTCAAGCCCAGCAACTACAGGCCTTCGACCTGCGCTTGATCGATGGCTTCGCCTGTCCGCCTTGCACACCTGGCTACGCGAGTTTCGAAGACTACGCAGCGAGCGAGCACTGCAAGCAGGTGCGCATCATCAGCTACAAGGACTTCGTCAAAACCATCAGCCTGGCATTGCCGCGCTTTCTGGCTGGCGAGCCGATCGAACTGCGTCAGGCCAACTGGCGTGGCGCGCGGACGTTCTGGTCAGGAGAAATGCAAGGCGAAGCCTTTGCCGGCGCAGTTGCCTATGCACGCAGACGCGGGCTGGAAGTGCTGCTGCCAGTCAATCTGCTGCGCTATCGATTGAATGAAGCGGGCCTGGACAACCTGCAGAGTCGTTATCACGTGCTGGCCATGCCGGAAGCCGCCTGGAGCGATCCCAGCTTCATGGGGTTGCTGCTGGACAACGGCATCCCCTATGCACGCCTGTCACTGCTGAAAAAAGCCGGCACTCCCGAGTTCCTCCTGCTGCCCAAAGAACATCAGGAAGCGACTGCATTGGGCGAAGGCTTGCGCCTGGCCGGCGCGCCGGACGTGCCTGGTCACTTGCGTCGGTTGGCTATCCAACCCACCTGAACAGACCGATGCGCTATTCGTCGCAACCGCGCAACAAGCGTCCGATCATTTCCAGCGAATAACCACGGTAGGCCAGAAAGCGACCTTGTTGAGCACGCTCACGAACGTCAGCAGGCAGCCGACAGGCAAACTTGCGCTGCCAGGTTTCTCGCAATTGCTCGAACCAGTCGATACCACTTTCACGCAGAGCCTGATCGATATCGCCACGCGCCAGTCCACGCTGGCCAAGCTCCTCGCGAATACGCTGCGGACCGTAACCAGCACGCGCACGATAAGCGACGAAGCTTTCCAGATAGCGGGCCTCGGATAACAGGCCCTCCTCAGACAGCCGCTGCAAAGCCGCGTCGATCATGTCCTCGGGCGCGCCACGCTTGCGCAGCTTGCGCGTAAGCTCGACACGCCCATGCTCACGTCGCGCCAGCAGATCCATGGCCGCTCGCCTGACGGCGAGCGGGTTATCCAGTACGACGGTCATGCTCTGACGACGACTTAGAAGTCGGCTTCAGCATCAGCCAGATCGGCAGCCGGAGCCTTGGCCGGCGCGCTGCTGACCAGCAGTTTCTCGCGAATCAGACCTTCGATCTCGCGCGCCACTTCCTGGTTGTCTTCCAGGTACTTGGCCGCATTGGCCTTGCCCTGACCGATCTTGTTGCCCTTATAGCTGTACCAGGCGCCCGATTTCTCGACCAGGCCCTGCTGCACGCCGAGATCGATGATCTCGCCATTACGGTAGATGCCTTTGCCGTAAAGGATCTGGAACTCGGCCTGACGGAAAGGTGGAGCGACCTTGTTCTTGACAATCTTCACACGGGTTTCGCTACCGACCACTTCCTCGCCTTCCTTCACCGCGCCGGTACGGCGGATATCAAGACGAACCGAGGAGTAGAACTTCAGCGCGTTACCACCGGTGGTGGTTTCCGGGCTACCGAACATCACACCGATCTTCATGCGGATCTGGTTGATGAAGATCACCAGGCAGTTGGCGTTCTTGATGTTACCGGTGATCTTGCGCAGCGCCTGGCTCATCAAACGAGCTTGCAGGCCGACGTGCATGTCACCCATCTCACCTTCGATTTCCGCCTTGGGCACCAGAGCCGCCACGGAGTCGACGATGATCACGTCAACGGCATTGGAGCGCACCAGCATGTCGGTGATTTCCAGCGCCTGCTCACCGGTGTCCGGCTGCGATACCAGCAGGTCATCGACGTTGACGCCGAGCTTGCCGGCATAGTCCGGATCGAGTGCGTGCTCGGCATCGACGAAGGCGCAGGTGGCGCCGAGCTTCTGGGCTTCAGCGATGACCGACAGGGTCAGGGTGGTCTTACCAGACGACTCAGGGCCGTAGATTTCGACGATACGGCCTTTCGGCAAACCGCCAATACCCAGTGCGATATCCAGCCCCAGCGAACCGGTGGAAATGGCCGGAATCGCCTGACGGTCATGGTCACCCATGCGCATGACAGCGCCCTTGCCGAACTGCTTCTCGATCTGACCCAGGGCAGCCGCCAAGGCGCGCTTCTTGTTCTCGTCCATTACCATCCTCACGTGTTCAGAAGGGCCTCAACGGCCGCCAACAACTGTATAAGTAGCCAGTATTATTCCACAGGGCAAGTCGCCCGCCTACCCCATTACTGGATTTTCCTCTGCCGACAGGCGCAGAAGCCCCGCCAGAGCGGCCTCGACCGTTTGTCGGCGCACCTCATCGCGATTACCGGTGAACTGTTCACGCACACTGAAGAGACGCTCGCCATCGCCCCAGGCCAGCCAGACGGTACCTACCGGCTTTTCCTCGGAACCACCATCGGGACCCGCCACACCACTGACGGCAACCGCGTAACGCGCGCCGCTATGCGCCTGCGCGCCACGCACCATGGCTTCTACCACCTCGCGGCTAACCGCGCCGACACTGGCGAAAAGATCAGCGCAGACACCTAGTTGCTTGGTTTTCTGGACATTGGAGTACGTCACGTAGCCTGCTTCGAACCAAGCCGAACTACCCGGTATGCGGGTGATAGCCTCGGCGATACCGCCACCGGTGCAGGACTCCGCCGTCGTGACCTGAGCCCCCTGCTCTTTCAAGGCGACGCCCAGTTGTTCGGCCAGCTGGCTGATTCTGTCCATGTCCGCTCCTCACCGATAGAACGACAAACCCTACACAGCTTGACCTGTCAGTGGAAATGGCAAAATTCGTCTACTGTTATCTCGGGCGATGGAACGAGAGGAGACACTGCAATGTGGCTATCACGGAAAAAGGAGCACAGGGACGCGCCGGATCACGGAGCAGCTGAGCTTCAGGCCATTCGCCAATCGATGGCGATGATCGAGTTCACCCCGGATGGCATCATCCTCGACGCCAACCCAGCCTTTCTCAGCGTGGTGAATTACCGCCTGGAAGATATCGTCGGCAAACACCACCGCCTGTTCTGCGCCCGCAGCCTGAGCGAGAGTCTCGCCTACCAGCAATTCTGGCAACGCCTGCGCCAGGGGGAGCATTTCAGTGATCGCTTTCCAAGACTGACGCGAGATGGCAAGGAAGTCTGGCTGGAGGCGACCTATATGCCGATCCTTGATGGTCAGGGCAAAGTGACCAAGGTGATGAAGATCGCCACCGACATCACCCGCCAAGTCGCGGCTGAACACATGCACGAGAGCTACATCAAAGCCATCGACCGCTCCATGGCGGTGATCGAGTTCAATCTCGAGGGCGAGGTCGTGAACGCCAACCAGAACTTTCTCGACCTGATGGGCTATCGCCGCGAAGAAGTGATTGGCCAGCATCACCGGCTCTTCTGCCTCAACGAGGACAGCCACAGCGAGGGCTACCGGCAGTTCTGGGCCCGCCTGAACAAGGGCGAGTTCATGTCCGACCGTTTTCGCCGCGTGACCAAACAAGGCCGCCAGGTCTGGCTGCGCGCCACCTATAACCCGCTGTATGACGCCAGTGGACGCGTCTACGGCGTGGTGAAATTCGCCAGCGACATCACCGCCCAGGTCGAGCGCCGCGACTCGGAAGCCGCTGCCGCCCAACTGGCCCATGACATCGCCAAGGAAACCGACGTATCCGCCGATCATGGCACCCGCACCGTGGCGCAAACCGTGGCCGTGGTCACCGACATTGCCAGTGAGCTGGCGAATGTGGCTGAACAGATAGAGGGTCTGAACAAACAGTCCGAGCAGATCACCAGCATCGTTCAAGTCATTCGCAGCATTGCCGATCAGACCAACCTGCTGGCGCTCAACGCCGCCATCGAGGCTGCGCGGGCGGGCGAACAAGGGCGTGGGTTTGCGGTAGTCGCCGACGAGGTTCGGCAACTTGCCTCGCGTACCAGCCAGGCCACTCAGGAAATTAATGGGGTGGTGCAACAGAATCAGAATCTTGCCCGCAGTGCCGTCTCCAGCATGGCGACCACCCGAGAGCGAGCACGCCAGAGTGTCGACCTGGCCAACCAGGCCGGAGAAGTGATTCGCGAGATTCGTAGCGAATCGCAACGTGTAGTAGAAGCAGTGGCCCAGTTTTCGGTGACCTTCACCGACTGACAGGGAATTGCGTCAGATTCGCAGCCCACGTGAGGGACGAAGTATGGGAAAATTCCCGGCTTCGTCACACCAACCGCACGTAAGGCCCGGCATGACCGATCTCTCCGCACACACCCCGATGATGCAGCAATACTGGAAGCTGAAGAATCAGCATCCGGATCAGTTGATGTTCTATCGCATGGGTGACTTCTACGAGATTTTCTACGAAGACGCGAAGAAGGCAGCCAAGCTGCTCGACATCACTCTGACCGCACGCGGCCAGTCGGCCGGCCAATCGATCCCCATGTGCGGCATTCCCTTCCACTCGCTCGAAGGCTACCTCGCCAAGCTGGTCAAGCTTGGCGAGTCGGTGGTGATCTGCGAGCAGATCGGCGACCCGGCGACCAGCAAAGGCCCGGTGGAGCGCCAAGTGGTGCGCATCATCACTCCCGGCACCATTAGCGACGAAGCCCTGCTCGACGAACACCGCGACAACCTGCTGGCCGCCGTGCTTGGCGACGAACGCCTGTTCGGCCTGGCGGTGCTGGACATCACCAGTGGCCGCTTCAGCGTGCAGGAGATCAAGGGCTGGGAAAACCTGCTGGCCGAGCTGGAGCGCCTGAGCCCCGCCGAGCTGCTGATCCCGGATGACTGGCCGCAGGGCCTGCCAGCCGAGAAGCGCAAGGGCTCGCGCCGCCGCGCGCCTTGGGATTTCGAGCGCGACAGTGCCTTCAAGAGCCTGTGCCAGCAATTCGGCACCCAGGACCTGAAAGGCTTCGGCTGCGAGAACCTGACCCTGGCCATTGGCGCTGCCGGCTGCCTGCTCGGCTACGCCAAGGAAACCCAGCGTACTGCCCTGCCCCACCTGCGCAGTCTGCGCCACGAGCGCCTGGACGACACGGTGATCCTCGACGGCGCCAGCCGCCGCAACCTGGAACTGGACATCAACCTAGCCGGTGGCCGCGACAATACGCTGCAGTCGGTCATGGACCGCTGCCAGACCGCCATGGCCAGCCGTCTGTTGGGCCGCTGGCTGAACCGCCCGCTGCGTGATCGTGCAGTACTGGAGGCGCGACTGGACGCCATCGCCTGTCTGCTGGACGGCTATCGCTTCGAAACGCTGCAGCCACAGCTCAAGGAAATTGGCGACCTGGAGCGTATTCTCGCTCGTATCGGCCTGCGCAACGCCCGACCGCGTGATCTCGCCCGCCTGCGTGACGCTCTGGCTGCGCTGCCCGAGCTGCAGCAAGCGATGACCTCGCTGGACACGCCGCATCTGCAACAACTGGCCAGCACCATCGCCACCTACCCGGAACTGGCCGACCTGCTGGCCCGCGCCATCATCGACAACCCGCCCGCGGTGATCCGTGACGGCGGCGTACTGAAAACGGGCTACGATGCCGAGCTGGATGAACTGCAGGCGATGAGCGAAAACGCCGGCCAGTTCCTCATGGACCTGGAGGCCCGCGAAAAAGCCCGCACCGGCCTGGCCAACCTCAAGGTTGGCTACAACCGCGTGCACGGTTATTTCATCGAACTGCCGACCAAGCAGGCCGAATCGGCACCGGCTGACTACATTCGCCGACAGACGCTCAAGGGCGCAGAGCGTTTCATCACCCCGGAGCTGAAGGAATTCGAAGACAAGGCGCTGTCGGCCAAAAGCCGCGCCCTGGCGCGCGAGAAGATGCTCTACGACGAGCTGCTCGAGCGCCTGATCGGACACCTGGCGCCGCTGCAGGACAGCGCATCAGCTCTTGCCGAGTTGGACGTGCTGAGCAACCTGGCCGAACGAGCACTGAATCTCGACCTGAACCGACCGCGCTTCGTCGACGAGCCGTGCATGCGCATCGACCAGGGCCGTCACCCGGTGGTCGAGCAGGTGCTGACCACGCCCTTCGTGGCCAACGACCTGGATCTCGACGACAGCCGCCGCATGCTGGTCATCACCGGGCCGAACATGGGTGGTAAATCTACCTACATGCGTCAGACCGCACTGATCGTGCTCCTGGCCCATATCGGCAGCTTCGTGCCGGCGGCATCCTGCGAGCTGTCGCTGGTCGACCGCATCTTCACCCGCATCGGCTCGAGCGACGACCTGGCCGGCGGCCGCTCCACCTTCATGGTAGAAATGAGCGAAACCGCCAACATCCTGCACAACGCCAGTGAACGCAGCCTGGTGCTGATGGACGAGGTCGGCCGCGGCACCAGTACCTTCGACGGCCTGTCACTGGCCTGGTCGGCAGCGGAGCATTTGGCGCACCTGCGCGCCTTCACCCTGTTCGCCACCCACTACTTCGAGCTGACCGTACTCCCGGAAAGCGAACCGGTGGTGGCCAACGTGCACCTCTCGGCTACCGAGCACAACGAGCGCATCGTCTTCCTCCACCACGTTCAACCAGGCCCTGCGAGCCAGAGCTATGGCTTGGCCGTGGCACAGCTGGCCGGCGTCCCAGGCACGGTGATCAGCCGTGCACGTGAACACCTGGCACGCCTGGAAACCACCAGCCTGCCGCACGACCTGCCACGCCAGGAGCCCGGCAAAACGCAAGCACCGATGCAAAGCGACCTGTTCGCCAGCGTGCCGCATCCACTGCTGGAGCAATTACACAAGATCAATCCAGATGATCTGACTCCGCGCAAAGCGCTGGAGCTGTTATATACATGGAAGACGCAGATCTAACGCTCAATACAACAAACTGCTAGAATCGCGCGCAATTTTACGACCGCCCCGGTTTACAGCCTGAGCCGCGGCCACAGACAGAGCGCCTGGCAGCCCTTCACAGAAAGGGCCCAGGCCGCCGCCCGAGGAGAGAATCAGACATGACCTTCGTCGTCACCGACAACTGCATCAAGTGCAAATATACCGACTGTGTGGAAGTCTGCCCGGTGGACTGCTTCTACGAAGGCCCGAACTTCCTGGTCATCCACCCGGACGAGTGCATCGACTGCGCCCTGTGCGAGCCCGAGTGCCCAGCGCAAGCAATCTTCTCGGAAGACGAAGTACCAGAAGACCAGCAGGAGTTCATTGAACTGAACGCCGATCTGGCCGAAGTATGGCCGAACATCACCGAGAAGAAAGAGGCACTGCCGGACGCCGAAGAGTGGGACGGCGTGAAGGACAAACTGCAGCATCTGGAACGCTGAGTTCATCCAGAAATACAAAGACCCGCCAAGTGCGGGTCTTTTATTTTCTGAGCACAGGCCATGACGACATCAGGAACATAGGTGACGGTCCACAAGCGTGCCAGAAAAAATAGCGCGCAAAAAAAGGGGCGGCTTGCGCCGCCCACTTTTATTCCCTAATCCCTTTGTTTCCCAACTCATCATCCTGATGAATCGCTTCTTGCGATGTTCCTGGTCATCATCCTGATGACCCGTGCTTGTCCCTGAGCACGGGTGTGATATTAGCCGTTCCAGGTTGCCGCACAACCAGACCAATCTTTGCCTAGTCTGTTTTGTTTATTTTTAAATTCATTTAAAAACAATAACTTATCTAATAAATAAGTGAAAATCATAAGTTTTAAGAACAAACACTGACAGCATCTGTAAGTGATGACTTACACGAGCACGCATAAAAAACCCGGCCGGAGCCGGGTTCATGATCAAGGGGATCGCCTCACTGAAACAAGGCGTCGCTGGAGAGACCGTTCTTCTCGAGAATCTCCCGCAGGCGCTTGAGCGCCTCGACCTGAATTTGCCGCACTCGCTCGCGAGTCAGGCCGATTTCCTGGCCCACCTCCTCCAGCGTACAGCTCTCGTGGCCGCGCAAACCGAAACGACGCACCACGACCTCACGCTGCTTGTCGGTCAGGTCGGAGAGCCACTGATCGATGCTCTGCGACAGATCATCGTCCTGCAACAGCTCGCAGGGATCGGTCGGGCGATCATCGGTCAGAGTGTCGAGCAACGTCTTGTCCGAGTCCGGACCGAGCGAGACGTCCACCGAGGACACCCGCTCATTGAGGCCGAGCATGCGCTTGACCTCGCCCACCGGTTTTTCCAGCAGGTTGGCAATTTCTTCCGCGGAAGGCTCATGGTCGAGCTTCTGGGTCAGTTCACGAGCCGCACGCAGGTAGACGTTGAGCTCCTTGACCACATGAATCGGCAAACGGATGGTTCGCGTCTGGTTCATGATGGCGCGTTCGATGGTCTGGCGGATCCACCAGGTTGCATAAGTCGAGAAACGGAACCCCCGCTCCGGATCGAACTTTTCCACAGCGCGAATCAGGCCGAGGTTACCTTCCTCGATCAGATCGAGCAGCGATAGACCACGGTTGACGTAACGCCGAGCGATTTTCACGACCAGGCGCAGGTTGCTCTCGATCATGCGCTTGCGCCCGGCAGGATCGCCCTTCTGCGCCAGACGCGCGAAGTGCACTTCCTCTTCGGGAGTGAGCAAGGGAGAGAAACCGATTTCGTTGAGATAAAGCTGAGTGGCGTCTAGCGCCCGGGTGTAGTCGATGTATTTGTGCTGCTTGGAGGGGGTGGCGTTCTTGGCCTTGGTACGTGCGACCGGTGCTTCCACCTCATCGCCCTGAACCTCGCCGAAAACGATGCCTGGCTCCATGAGGAGCAGTTCATCGTCGACGTCAAACTCCGGCGCTTCTTTTTTGATGAGAGCCATTGTTGTTGTCCCTAGCTGAGTTCGACAACAGACTCTGGCGGAACCGTCCTGGCCATACCTGAGCCCGTCCCTCCTACGTGATGGCGTGGGTCAGCAGCGGATCAACGACGTGGCAGATATTGCAGCGGATCGACAGGTTTACCTTGGCGGCGAATCTCGAAGTGCAGCTTCACCCGGTCGGCCCCTGTGGATCCCATCTCGGCAATGCTTTGCCCGGCTTTGACCTGCTGCCCCTCCCGTACCAACAACCTGCGGTTATGACCGTAAGCACTTACGTAGGTATCGCTGTGCTTGATGATGATCAACTCGCCGTAGCCCCGCAAACCACTCCCGGCGTACACCACTGATCCATCAGACGCAGCTAAAACAGGCTGTCCTAATTCCCCGGCTATATCAATGCCTTTATTCAAACTGCCGTTTGAAGAGAATCGACTGATCACCGCACCCTGACTTGGCCAGGACCAACCACTGGCGGAGCGGCTTACCGGCGTTACCGGAGTAGTCGCCGGGGTGTTGGCCACAGACGGTCTGGTCGGCTGCGTTGCGGGCGGCGCCGTCACGGCAACCGGCGGGCGACCGACTGGTTGGGAGACGACAGGCGAAGTCGACGTAGACGGCGTCGATGCCACCGGCTGACTGCTGCCTACCGGACGGTTGTCGAAACGGATCGTCTGGCCAACGCGGATCACGTAAGGATCACGCAGGCCGTTATGGGCAGCCAGTGCCTTCCAGTCCCAGCCGAAACGAAAGGCAATGGAATACAGCGTATCGCCACGCTGCACCACATAGTGGCCGCTGCGCACGGGCTGACGCTGTACCACTGGAGCACGCCCCTGGTTCTGTCCACGGTCGACCACTTGCACGCCACCTGGGGGCGAGCTGACGCAGCCGACCAACGCGCAGGCAGCAAGCATGGCCAGAGGCAGGCGAATGGCTGCTACTGCGCGGACTAGCACGTGAAGGACGGTCCAACTCACCCAACTGCTCCCTGAATGATTCCGAGTACGGCGCCTATTGTGCCGTATTTATTCGCTGCGACCAGTATCGACTGGCCGACGACTCGCCAGCCACTCCAAACCGAGCACTAGAACGATACCGCCGATTGCCAGTGCAACGGCAAACAGCAACTGCGGATCCTGGCCACTGATTTCGGCAAATTGCCCTGGCAGCAGGTTGCTCTCCAGTAACGGCACCTGCTCGCCCTTGCTGTCGATACGCCAGCTCAGGGTCTCTTTCCAGGGCCACACCTTGTTCAGCGAACCCAGCATCAGGCCGCTCAGAAACGCCAGGCTCAGATCGCGCCAGCGCGACAGCAGCCAACTGAGCAGGCGAGCGAAACTGAGAATACCCACCAGACAGCCACTGGCGAACACCGCCAGGACCAGTAGATTGAGGTCCTTCACCGCGCCCAGCACCACCGAGTACAGGCCGAGCAGCAACAGAATGAAGCTACCCGAGATACCCGGCAGGATCATCGCGCAGATGGCGATGGCGCCAGCCAGGAACAGGGTAGGCAAATCACTGCCCCACTGCATGGGAGCCGCAACGGTGATCCAGTAAGCGAAAGCCAGTCCCAGCACAAAGCTCAGCACCCGGCTCCAGTTCCAGCGGCTGATTTCCCGCCCGACCAGATAGGTGGAGACCAGAATCAGGCCAAAGAAAAACGACCATACTGGAATCGGGTGATGGTGCAGCAAGTAGGTAATCAGCCGCGCAAGAGTCAGAACGCTGGTGAGAATGCCGCAGAGCAGCACCAGCAGAAAGGTCGCGTTGGCCATCTGCCAGGCGTCCTTGATGCGGCCGCGCAGCAGCAGAAGAAGCGCTTCGGGAACACGGGCAATCGAATGCAGCAACTCGTCGTAAATGCCGCTGATGAACGCGATGGTGCCACCGGAAACACCGGGCACGACATCTGCAGCGCCCATGGCCAGCCCCTTGGCATAGAGCAGAAAATGTTTCTTCATGGATCCTTCCGGAGAGATAAAGCGATCAGGCCAGGGGCCCGTTGAGCAGCGGTACGAAGCGCACGGCGTCCAGGACGTGACGGGAAAAACCATCCGCTTCACGAATGATCAGCAGCAGTTGCTGCACATCGCCACTGCCGACCGGGATGACCAAGCGCCCACCTGGAGCCAGTTGGTCGAGCAAGGCCTGCGGCACCTGCGCGGCGGCGGCAGTGACGATGATGCCGTTATAAGGGCCGAGCGCGTTCCAGCCTTCCCAGCCATCACCCCAGCGAAAGACCACGTTGCGCAGCTTGAGTTCGGCCAGACGCTCCTTGGCACGATCCTGCAGCACCTGGATACGCTCCACCGAGAACACCCGCTCGACCAGTTGCGCCAGCACAGCGGTCTGGTAACCAGAGCCGGTGCCGATCTCCAGCACCTTGTCCAGCGGGCCGGCAGACAGCAACAGCTCGGTCATGCGCCCGACCATGTAAGGCTGGGAAATGGTCTGGTTGTGGCCGATGGGTAGCGCAGTGTCCTCATAGGCGCGATGAGCCAGCGCCTCGTCGACGAACAGATGACGCGGTGTACGGCGGATCACTTCCAGCACCCGCGCGTTGGACAGCCCTTCCTCGTAGAGGCGCTGAATCAATCGCTCACGGGTGCGCTGCGAGGTCATACCGATCCCGCTGCGCTGCATGTCGTCCTGTCCACGCATCAGAAGATGCCCTCCAACCAGCCATCCATCGTTTCGAGGGCCTCATTGAACGTGCGATCGAGCCGTAGCGGCGTGATCGATACATAACCTTGCATCACTGCATGGAAATCGGTGCCTTGGCTGCCGTCCTCGACATCCCCGGCCGCCGCGATCCAGTAACCTTCCTTACCACGCGGATTGACCACCTTGACCGGAGCCGCCGCGCGCGCGCGGTGGCCGAGGCGGGTCAATTGCACACCACGAATGTGTTCCAGCGGCAGGTTGGGCACGTTGACGTTGAGCACGGTGCGCGGTGGCAGCTCGAGCCGCTCGTGGGCTTCGACCAGCTTGCGGGCGAAATAGGCAGCGGTCGGCAGATTGTCGGGCAGACGCGAGAGCAACGAAAAGGCGAACGCCGGCTTGCTCAGGAAGCGGCCTTCCAACGCAGCGGCGACAGTGCCGGAATAGAGCACGTCATCGCCCAGGTTGGCGCCCAGGTTGATACCTGAGACGACCATGTCCGGTGTCTGCTCGAGCAACCCATTGAGCCCCAGGTGCACGCAGTCGGTCGGCGTGCCATTGAGGCTGATGTAACCATTGGCCAAGGCCGTCGGGTGTAGCGGACGGTCGAGCGTCAGCGCACTGCTGGCGCCGCTCTTGTCTTCGGCAGGCGCGATCACCACGCACTCGGCGTAGTCAGCCAGCGCCTGGTGCAACGCAGCGATACCGGGCGCGTTCACCCCGTCGTCGTTAGAAATCAGAATTCGCATGGAGTATCCGTCTGCCCTGCTGGCACCAGATCGAGCAATTCGCGCACCACCACGGTGGCGAAACACCCGGCCGGCAGGACGAATGCAAGTTGCAGAATATCGGGCTCGGGATAATGCCATGACAGGCCGCCGATGGGGAGGCGCAGAATTCGCCGTTCGTGCGCCATGTCCGCCTTGATCAGCCATTGCACCAGTTGCGCAGCCTGATCGGCTACCGCCTGCTCCAGCTGGTGGGTCTCAGCAGTGGTCGGCAAAGGCCCGTCGCCCCACAGCGGGCCGGTGGGGTGCAGATCGAGAATGGCCAGACGCGGGTCAATACACTCGGCCTCGCCAGCCATGAAGAAGCTGCGACTGCCAGTGAAGGCTAACAGGTCGCCGATCTGCGCCTGGTTCCAGGTGCCGGCAGCCACACGCTTGGCCAGTACCTGGTTGAACAGGTAGCTGCGCGCCGACGACAGCAGGCGCGAACGCAGGTTGCGCTGCACCGGCAGTTCTTGCCGCGAGGCAAAATCACGCGCCTGCTCGACGTTGCCGCCATCGAAGCCGAAGCGCTGCAAGCCGAAGTAGTTGGGCACCCCTTGTTCGGCCATACGCTGCAGGCGTTGCTCCAGCGCATCGCGGTCCGCCTCCAGAGCAGTCAGGCGCAAGGTGAAACCATTAGCAGCATGGGCGCCACGTTGCAGCTTGCGGTTGTGCCGCTGACTGCTGAGGATGGCCAGGTCATCGCCCTGCGCCGCCGTCAGATCAGGATCGGCCTTGCCTGGCAGATGCAGGCTGAACCATTGCCGAGTCAGCGCCTGGCGGTCCTTGAGGCCGGCATAGCTGACGGCCTTGAGCGGCAGCCCAGCAGCGCGGGCAATACGCCGGGCAGCCTCTTCGGTATTCAGACCGCGCTTTTCCACCCACAGCCAGAGGTGCTCACCCTGACCGGTGAGCGGAATGTCCAGTACCTCGTCGACCTGGAAATCCTCGGCCGTAGCCTTGAGTACCGCGCGCCCGCAGGCGTCGCCATGGGCACGCGGCCCGAGCAGTTGCAGTTCGTTCATGCCTTGACCAGCAGGGCCACGGCGTGCACCGCGATACCTTCCTCGCGCCCGGTGAAGCCAAGCTTCTCGGTGGTGGTGGCCTTGACGTTGACCTGATCCAGTTCCACGCCCAGATCCTCGGCGATACGCTCACGCATGTGCTGGATGTGCGGCGCCATCTTCGGCGCCTGAGCAATGATGGTGGCGTCGACATTACCCACCACGTAGCCCTTGGCACGTACCAGGCCCATCACATGACGCAGTAGCACACGACTGTCGGCGCCCTTGAAGGTCGGATCGGTATCAGGGAAGTGCTTGCCGATATCGCCCAGCGCCACCGCGCCAAGCAAGGCATCGCTCAGGGCATGCAGCAGCACGTCGCCATCGGAATGCGCGACAAGACCGAATGTATGGGGAATCTGCACGCCGCCGAGGGTGATGAACTCACCTTCGCCGAAGCGGTGCACGTCATAACCATGACCGATACGCATAAAGAACAACGCCCTGAAAAAGTCAGGGCGTGATTCTAACCGCATTGCCCCCTAGCCCGGATGAAATCCGGGGGGCGAATTTCCCGGATTTCATCCGGGCTAGGGCTAGCGCAAGGCGGCCGCGTGGTGGCGCAGGTGATCGTCGATGAAACTGGCGATGAAGTAGTAGCTATGGTCATAGCCCGGCTGCATACGCAGCGTCAACGGATGGCCGGCTGCCTTGGCCGCGGCCTGCAGCACCTGCGGTTTGAGCTGGCCTTCGAGGAAGTCGTCACGATCACCCTGATCGACCAGGATCGGCAGTTGCTCGCTCGCCTCGGCAATCAGCACGCTGGCATCCCACTCGCGCCAGCGCGAACGCTCCTCCCCCAGGTACAGCGAGAACGCCTTCTCGCCCCAGGGGCAGTTCATCGGGTTACTGATTGGCGAGAACGCCGAGACCGACTGATAACGCCCCGGATTCTTCAGCGCGCAGATCAGCGCACCGTGGCCGCCCATGGAATGACCGGCGACGCCACGCTTGTCGGACACGGGGAAATTGGCCTCGATCAACGCCGGCAGCTCCTGCACCACGTAGTCATACATGCGGTAGTGACGGGCGAAGGGCTCTTGAGTGGCATTGAGGTAGAAGCCAGCGCCAAGACCGAAGTCATAGGCGCCATTGGCATCGTCGGCCACACCCTCGCCACGCGGGCTGGTATCGGGTGCGACGATGATCAGCCCGAGCTCGGCGGCCATGCGCTGGGCACCAGCCTTCTGCATGAAGTTCTCATCGGTACAGGTCAGGCCGCTCAGCCAGTACAGCACCGGCAGCTTGGCGCCCTGCTCGGCCTGCGGCGGCAGGTAGACAGCGAATACCATGTCGCAGTTGAGACTGCTGGAGCGATGGCGATAGCGCTTGTGCCAGCCGCCAAAGCTTTTATTGCTGGATACGATCTCTAGAGTCATCACGATCTCCGTAGGGTGCGCCGTGCGCACCGCTGGATCTTGGTGCGCACAGCGCACCCTACAGGGGAACGCCGAAGCGCCGCGCCTATTAACTTAGTAATGGATGACGGTACGGATGCTCTTGCCTTCATGCATCAGGTCGAAGGCTTCGTTGATCTCGTCCAGGCCCATGGTGTGGGTGATGAAGGTATCCAGCGGAATTTCGCCGCGCTGCGACTTTTCCACGTAGCTCGGCAGCTCGGTACGGCCTTTCACGCCACCGAATGCGCTGCCGCGCCAAACACGGCCGGTCACCAGCTGGAACGGACGGGTGCTGATCTCCTGGCCGGCACCGGCCACCCCGATGATCACGCTCTCACCCCAGCCCTTATGAGCGCATTCCAGCGCAGCACGCATCAGCTGTACGTTGCCGACGCATTCGAAGCTGTAGTCCACGCCGCCGTCGGTCATCTCGATGATCACGTCCTGGATCGGCTTGTCATGATCCTTCGGATTGACGAAATCGGTCGCACCCAGCTCACGGGCCACGTCGAACTTGGCCGGATTGATGTCGATGGCGATGATGCGCGAGGCCTTGGCCATCTTGGCGCCGATGATCGCTGCCAGGCCGATACCGCCCAGACCGAAGATGGCCACGGTGGCGCCCTCTTCCACCTTGGCAGTGTTGAGCACGGCGCCGATGCCGGTGGTCACGCCGCAGCCGAGCAGGCAGACCTTTTCCAGCGGTGCATCCTTGGGAATGACCGCCAGGGATACTTCCGGCAACACGGTGTACTCGGAGAAAGTCGAGCAACCCATGTAGTGGTAGATCGGCTCACCGTTGTAGCTGAAGCGCGTGGTGCCATCAGGCATCAGGCCTTTGCCTTGTGTCGCGCGTACCGAGCTGCACAGGTTGGTCTTGCCGGAGAGGCAGAATTTGCACGTGCGGCATTCGGCGGTGTACAGCGGGATCACGTGATCACCAACAGCCACCGAGGTGACGCCCTCGCCAATGGCTTCGACGATACCGCCGCCCTCATGACCCAGGATCGACGGGAACACCCCTTCGGAGTCGGCGCCGGAGAGGGTGTAGGCGTCGGTGTGGCACACGCCGGTAGCGACAATACGTACCAGCACTTCACCGGCCTTGGGCGGCTCGACGTCCACTTCGACGATCTTCAGGGGCTCGTTCGGGGCGAAGGCAACGGCAGCACGGGACTTGATCATGCGGATTCTCCAGTCGGTTGGACGATAGCCATGCAGTCTATTTGAATTAGCGAAAGAGATAATCCGCCCGAATGAAAAACATTATTGCCACACAGGGATAATGATCGAAGAATGTGTAGGCCGGATGCAATCCGGGATGGTCACACCGAGATTTCCTAAGACAGGGAGCAAGCATGAATCGCTGGGAAGGCCTGGACGAGTTCGTCGCCGTCGCCGAGTGCGGCCAGTTCAGTGCTGCCGCTGAACGACTGGGGCTGTCGACCTCTCAGGTCAGTCGCCAGGTGGCGCGCCTGGAAGACCGCTTGCAAAGCAGGCTATTCTACCGCAGCACACGCCGCGTGGCCCTGACCGAAGCCGGCCAGCTGTTCCTGCAGCATTGCCAGCGCCTGCAGGATGCGCGTGAAGAAGCCTTGCGGGCGGTCAGTGATCTCGGCGCGGAACCCAAGGGGCTGCTACGCATGACCTGCGCCGTGGCGTACGGCGAGCGCTTCATCGTGCCGCTGGTCAATGACTTCATGGCGCTGCATCCGCAGTTGCGCGTAGAAATCGAACTGTCCAACCGCCAGCTCGATCTGCTGCACGACGGCCTGGATCTGGCCATCCGCCTGGGGCGCCTGCAAGACTCGCGCTTGATGGCGGCACGCCTGGCGCCCCGCGAGATGTACCTGTGCGCAGCCCCCGAGTACCTGCAGCGCTATGGCCGCCCCCATTCGCTGTCGGAGCTGGCGCGGCACAATTGCCTGATCGGCAGCAGCGAGGCCTGGAGCTTCGCCGAGAACGGTCGAGAGACTCAGATTCGGGTACAGGGCAACTGGCGCTGCAACAGCGGCCAGGCCGTGCTCGATGCAGCGCTACGCGGTTTCGGCCTGTGCCAGTTGCCCGACTACTACGTACTCGAACACCTGCGTTGCGGGCGACTGGTCTCCCTGCTGGAGCAGCATCGCCCACCCAATACCGCAGTTTGGGCGCTCTATCCGCAGCAACGTCATCTATCGCCCAAGGTTCGTCAGTTGATCGATGCCCTGCGCCAAGGCCTGAGCCAACGCGCCGAATACATCGACCCTGCCTGACGTGCTGTAACAACCTTGTCGCCGAACTGAACAGTCATGGAATGTCACAAGCCGGCGCGAAACTTGAGCGAGAAGACCGCGTCACAACCCATGCACCCCGTCCAAACGGGGCCTCACGAACTCAGCTACATGAGGACATGGTTATGCAGGTTCTGGTCAACAGTGGTAAGCACGTCACCTCCTCGATTGACTTCAAGGACGACATTAGCGGTCGCGTCCGAGACAAGCTCCAGCGCTACGAGGACCACCTCACCCGCATCGAAATTCATCTTTCCGACGAGAACGCGCTCAAGAACGGCCCACAGGACAAGCGCTGCAAGGTCGAGGCACGGATGAAGGGACGTGATCCGCTGACGGTTTCCCACGATGCCAGCGAACTGCAGCAGGCGATCGACGGCGCCATGAACAAGCTGACCAACGCACTGGACCGCAACCTGGGCAAAGATGCCAAACGCTGGACGCACTGATGCCGAGGATCGCTCAGCGACTCTCGCGCCAGATGCGCTGTAGATAATGCAGGTCTTCCGGGCGGGTGACCTTGAGGTTATCCGCCCGGCCCTCGATCAGACGAGGCGACTGCCCTGCCCACTCCATGGCCGAGGCTTCATCGGTCACTGCCACACCTTGTTCCAACGCTTGCGCCAGCGCCTCGCGCAGGGCGCCGAGACGGAACATCTGCGGCGTGTAAGCTTGCCAGATCGTACTACGATCGATCGTCTCCGCCACCCGGCCATCGCACCCGGCACGCTTGAGGGTATCGCGCGCCGGCACCGCCAACAGGCCGCCCACCGGATCATCGGCCAGGCTCTCCAGCAGGCGATCCAGGTCCTCAGGGGCAAGGTTGGGACGCGCGGCGTCGTGCACCAGCACCCAGTCATCGCAATCGGCACCGCCGGCCAGTAATGACTCCAGCCCGGCCAGCACCGAATCAGCACGCTCACGCCCGCCATGCGCCCGGCGGATACGCGGATCACTGGCCAGAGGTAATTGCGGCCAGAACGGGTCATCCACGGCAACGCACACCGTAGCCCCCAACAAGCCTGGATGATCGAGAAAACAATGCAGGGTGTGCTCGAGAATGCAGTGACCGGCGATCTGCAGGTACTGCTTGGGGCGGTCGACGGCCATGCGCGCACCGATGCCAGCAGCCGGAATCACCAGCCAGAATTTCGTGGTCATTCGGTCAGCAGATAGAGGGTTTCACCCTCTTTGAGCATGCCCAGCTCCTGACGCGCACGCTCTTCCACGGTTTCCATACCGCGCTTGAGTTCCATCACCTCAGCCTCGAGGATACGGTTACGCTCCAGCAGGCGTTCGTTCTCGCCCTGCTGCTCGGCAATTTGCTGCTGCAAACGGCTCACCTGAGCAAGACTGCCCTCGCCGACCCACAGGCGATACTGCAGCCCGGCCAGCAACAGGATCAGCACGACGAACAGCCAATACGGACTACGCATGGAGCGACTCGCAGATTGAGTAATCGGCATGGTAGGGGCTGCGTTCATGCTTGAAAAGAAGCCGGCTGATGAGTGACATGGGATTTCAGTACCTGCATCCGTGCAAAGGTTCCAAGAGACCGATAAAACGCACTGCGGGTTCGCAGTGGTAGGGTGCGCAGGGCGCACCCTACTAAGCAGCCATCGCCTACAAAAAAGGGCGACTCGCGTCGCCCTTTTTCGTCACGCGAAAATCAGCCGCGGAACTCGGCACGGCCCTTGTACGGAGCCTTGCCTGCCAGTTGCTCTTCGATGCGCAGCAGCTGGTTGTACTTGGAAACTCGGTCAGAACGGCACAGCGAGCCGGTCTTGATCTGACCAGCGGCAGTACCGACAGCCAGGTCGGCGATGGTGCTGTCTTCGGTTTCGCCGCTGCGGTGCGAGATCACGGCAGTGAAGCCGGCAGCCTTGGCCATCTGGATGGCTTCCAGGGTCTCGGTCAGCGAACCGATCTGGTTGAACTTGATCAGGATCGAGTTGCCGATCTTCTCGTCGATACCGCGCTTGAGGATCTTGGTGTTGGTCACGAACAGGTCGTCGCCAACCAGCTGTACCTTCTCGCCGATCTTATCGGTCAGGACTTTCCAGCCAGCCCAATCAGACTCGTCCATGCCATCTTCGATGGAGATGATCGGGTAACGCTCGGTCAGACCGGCCAGGTAGTCGGCGAAGCCTTCAGCGCTGAACACCTTGCCCTCACCTTCCAGGTCGTACTTGCCGTCCTTGAAGAATTCGCTGGAGGCGCAGTCCAGGGCCAGCGTCACGTCGTCACCCAGCGTGTAGCCGGCGTTGGCAACGGCTTCGGCGATGGCGGCCAGGGCGTCTTCGTTGGAGGCCAGGTTCGGTGCGAAACCACCTTCGTCACCGACGGCAGTGTTCAGGCCACGGGCCTTGAGCACGGCTTTGAGATGATGGAAGATCTCGGCGCCCATGCGCAGAGCATCGGCGAAGTTCTTGGCGCCAACCGGCTGCACCATGAACTCCTGGATGTCGACGTTGTTATCGGCGTGCTCGCCGCCGTTGATGATGTTCATCATCGGGACCGGCATGGAGTAGACGCCCGGGGTGCCATTCAGGTCGGCGATGTGCGCGTACAGCGGTACGCCTTTGGCCTGGGCAGCGGCCTTGGCGGCAGCCAGGGACACGGCGAGGATGGCATTGGCGCCCAGAGTCGCCTTGTTTTCGGTGCCATCGAGCTCGATCATCGCGCGATCCAGGGCTTTCTGGTCGACAGCGTCTTTGCCCAGCAGCAGGTCACGGATCGGACCATTGATGTTGCCGACGGCTTTTAGCACGCCCTTGCCCAGGTAACGGCTCTTGTCGCCGTCACGCAGTTCCAGCGCTTCACGCGAGCCGGTGGAGGCACCGGACGGAGCGCACGCGCTGCCGACGATACCGCCTTCCAGAATTACATCCGCTTCCACGGTGGGGTTACCGCGGGAGTCGAGAACCTCACGACCCTTGATGTCGACGATCTTTGCCATTCTTGATAACGCTCCAAAGGTTGACGATAAGACGGCAGCAGCAGGCTGCACTGGGCCGCCGCTGCCCAA